>ERZ724508.1047-NODE-1047-length-17575-cov-6.168550_pt1 | contig 17575 bp, 19 predicted proteins | sample MGYA00376041_ERZ724508 | MGnify/ENA primary metagenome ERZ724508 (study PRJEB28724, sample SAMN07190887) | wastewater metagenome | isolation source: effluent of sewage treatment plant in Hong Hong | place: USA: Christiansburg, Virginia | collected 2016-03-01 ...
AACCATGCGATGATTGTGCACTAATTTTGTGCATCGAGACTGACAATCATCGCCTCGGTCAGGCCCATGGTACGGCACAACAAGTGGCCATTCCTCGGTATTGCACCATTGGCGCACTTCTTGCTTCATTGTTACAACGATGCCCCTATATAGAACACTGTCCTGCTTACCGGGCACCACACCATGGCCCTCATTATGTCTGACGCTAGCCTTGCTCAACGCCTGCTCGACAACCTGCATACCGCTGTACTGCATGTCGACGAACATCTTGTCGTCCGCTACATGAACCCGGCCGCAGAAGCTCTCCTCGCTATTAGCCGGAGCCGTGTCATCGGTTTTGCCGCCAGTGATTGCCTGATTGAGGTCGACAGCCCTATTGACCAAACCTTGCGTCATGCACTCGACAGCCTGCACCCGATCACCCGACGTGGCACCAAACTGCGCGTGGGCCTTCAGGATGTCATCGTGGATTACACGGTATCGCCGCTGGCGACCCCCGGCGAACCGCCCAGCGTGCTGATCGAACTACAGGCCATGGACCGCTTGATGCGCATTTCTCGCGAAGAAGCGCAGATTGCCAATCATCAGGCTACGCGCGCACTTATTCGGGGCATGGCCCACGAAATTAAGAATCCACTCGGCGGTATCCGTGGCGCAGCGCAGTTGCTGGAAAAGGCACCGTCGGGCACCAATGTCGGCGAATACACCCAGATCATCATTGAGGAAGCGGATCGCCTGCGCAATCTTGCCGACCGCTTACTGGGGCCGCATGTACTACCAAAGGTACAGCAGGTGAATATTCACGAATGCCTGGAGCGGGTACGTGCGCTATTACTGGCGGAAGCTGCGGGGCGGCTCCAGATTCGTACCGACTATGATCCCTCTCTGCCTGAATTGCAGGCCGATCCCGACCAACTTATTCAGGCTCTGCTTAATATCGGTGGTAATGCGTTACAGGCATTACTGGAAAATCCAAATCCGTGCGAGCCCCCGGTGATTACTCTGCGTACACGACCGTTACGCCAGTTCACTATCGGCGCCCTACGCCATCGTCTCGTACTCCGTGTAGACATCATCGATAACGGCCCCGGCATTCCGCTGACACTAATGGAAAGTATTTTTTATCCCATGGTCAGTGGCAGAGCGAATGGCACCGGCCTGGGCCTCTCGATTGCCCAAGACATCGTGCACCAGTACCACGGGCTGATCGAATGTGAATCACGCACAGGACTAACCCAATTCAGCCTACTGCTGCCGTTCGATACTGAGCGCGAATCCAACCCCGAATTACGGAGAGACTAACCCCCATGAATGCTGCCAAAGTATGGATCATTGATGATGACCGCTCTATTCGCTGGGTACTGGAACGTGCATTGACTCAAGAGGGCATGATCTCGACCACTTTCGACAACGGTGATGCGGCACTCACTCGGCTGGCACGCGAAGAGCCCGACGCGATCATTAGTGATATTCGCATGCCGGGCATTGATGGCATTGCGTTGCTAACGAAAATCCGCGAATCATATCCTGATCTACCCGTCATCATCATGACGGCACACTCTGATCTCGACTCTGCTGTCTCTTCTTACCAAAGCGGCGCGTTTGATTATCTGCCAAAACCATTTGATGTCGATGATGCCATCACACTGGTCAAACGTGCGGTGGCTCATCGACATGAGCAGACCGCAGCTCGTGCACCGGCAGCTCCAGAAGCGCTTCGCCCGGAAATCATCGGCGAGTCGCCAGCGATGCAGGAAGTTTTCCGTGCCATTGGCCGCCTCTCACACTCCAACATCACGGTGCTTATTAACGGTGAAAGCGGCACCGGCAAAGAATTGGTCGCACACGCCCTGCATCGACACTCCCCTCGACACGCTGCACCGTTTATTGCATTGAACATGGCCGCCATTCCGAAAGACTTGATAGAGTCAGAGCTGTTCGGCCATGAAAAGGGCGCGTTTACTGGGGCTAATGCCTTGCGACAGGGACGCTTTGAACAAGCCAATGGCGGCACGCTTTTTCTCGATGAAATTGGGGATATGCCGCTGGATACACAAACACGCTTGCTGCGTGTCTTGGCCGATGGCGAATTCTATCGGGTTGGCGGCCACACACCGGTACGGGTAGATGTGCGCATCATCGCCGCCACACACCAAAATTTGGAAAAGTGGGTGGCTGATGGCAAGTTCCGTGAAGATCTTTTTCACCGACTGAATGTGATTCGCGTGCACATTCCGCGCCTGCGGGACCGCAGTGAAGATATCCCCACATTAGCAGCACATTTTTTAGCCAATGCGGCGCGTGAAATGAATGTAGAGCCTAAAATGCTGCGTTCGGATACTGCCGAGCTGCTGCAAAAACTAGCGTGGCCGGGCAATGTGCGTCAGCTGGAAAACACGTGCCGCTGGCTAACTGTAATGGCCTCTGGTCGTGAGATTCTTATCGACGACCTGCCGCCGGAACTTTTGCAGAACCGCGAAAGCGAGCCGCATACTGCTGGCGAAGACTGGGAACAATCACTAGCCAACTGGGCGCGCAAAGCGCTGGCTTCTGGCGATACCCCTCTGCTAGATACCGCACTGCCAGCCTTCGAGAAAGTGATGATCATGGTGGCACTTAACCACACTGGCGGCCGGCGCCGTGATGCGTCCCAGCTGTTAGGCTGGGGACGCAACACGCTGACTCGTAAGATTCAGGAGCTGAATCTCATCTTTGCTGATGACAACGAAGGTAGCGACGAGTAAGCCATTAGACTTTACGTCGTAAGAACAGTCGTCCTGTAGCGGGCGACAGTTCTGTCAATCATCACGGTCGTGACGCTTATTGTTACTGCCTTTGTTTTGTTTTTCACGCTGATCGTGATTGTGCACACGATCACGCGCGGCGCGGCGCTCATCTGGGCTCATACCTGCCCACTTATCACGCATAGCGCGGCGCTCGGTCTCTGGAATTTCTCGCCATTTTTCATAGCGCTGCTTCATCGCGTCCTGCTCTTCCGGTGACAACTTTTGGAAGCGCTCATAGCGCTCCATTAGTCGCTCACGCTTGTCTGCAGGCAATGACTGCCAACGCTGTTGCATCTGTTCGTGATCATCCGCGGTCACTGATGCTCGTGCTTTTGACTCGGCGTGCAGTGGCAAACTAATCAACATCGCGCTGACAAATGCCCCAAAACCCAGCCACTGGCCCCACTTATGCTTCTGGTCTTTCATGTTTGTCTTAGCCCCCATTGGAGTCTTCTCCTAACGCCAGCAGAAAGTCCATATCCTCCAGCATCCGCGGATCTACAGTTGGCGTGGTAGCAAGGTGCACCACCGACACCGACGATGAAGCCGGCGCTTTCAGGCTCGGCAGCACAACAACTACGGCAACGCTGGCAGCAATGGCAAACCCGCCGGCCAACCACCATCCCTGCGCACGGCGCGAGCGCCGCGTTTCCGACAGTGCCTGCGCTCGTGTTGCCGCTAATGCCGCATCCAGCATTGGATCATGCCGGCTGGCAGCACGCTCCAGCGTCTCGCGCAGGGTACTGGCGAGTCCCTTATCCTCCGCACTCAGCGGTTGCGATTCGCTTTTCATTCCTTTTCCTCCAGTCGTGCACGCAGCACATGCATGGCGCGCGACAGATGTGTCTTTACGCTGCCTTCCGAACAGTCCATGGCTTCGGCAGTCGCCTTTGTATCAAGCCCCTCCCACACCCGCAGCATGAACGCCTGCTGCTGTCGTAGCGGAAGTTTGGCGAGTACATTTATTACCGTGTCCATATCGCGGGCACGTTCCAGCAGCAACGCTGGATCAGAGCTGGCCTGCTCGGGCACGTCAGCCCATGGATCAGCCTCTTCGTCGTCACCCGAGGGCAGCAGCCACGTAAACCAGCGCCCTCGGCGTGTGCGACTGCGATGCCAGTCCATGATGCGGCTTTGCAGAATGGTCTGAAACAACGGCCCCCACTCTGCTGGATCACGGTCACGGTAACGAGCGGTCAGGGCCAGCATACTGTCCTGTACGATATCCAACGCCGCCTCTCGGTCACGCGTGGCAATTTCTGCCATGATCTGGGCACGCCGGCCGACGCTGCGCAGGAAGGCATCAAGATTCATGGGTGCCGCTATTGCGGCTGGGGCTAAGGTCTCAGGCATGTGGCTACCATACGCAAGCCCACCCGCTGGAACAACTTGCACTCTGTCACCCTCATTCCTATTCACCCTTATCCTGTTACTTTCAACGCATGATGCCGGGTTTGGTTGACACGGAATCAGGTAAACTTCGTGGCATGATACACATCATCCTTTTTCAGCCGGAAATCCCCGGCAACACTGGCAACATTATTCGTCTCTGCGCGAATACCGGCGCTCGCCTTCATCTTGTGAAGCCGCTGGGCTTTGATCTGGATGACCGTAAGCTACGGCGTGCCGGCCTCGACTACCATGAGTGGGCTGACCTGCAGGTACATGACAGCTTGGACGCCGCCATCGCTTCCCTGCCACACAGCCGGGTGTTTGCCATGACGACCAAAGGCAGCCAACCCTTCCATTCTCTGGCCATTCAGGAAAACGATACCTTTGTGTTTGGCCCGGAGACACGGGGACTACCACCTGAAGTGCTGGAGAGCCTTGATAGCCAGCGCCGACTGCGCTTACCCATGCGAGCCGACAGTCGCAGCCTTAACTTATCTAACAGCGCCGCCGTAGTGGTTTACGAGGCGTGGCGGCAATTGGGCTTTGCTGGCGGACAGTAAAAGCACGCAATTAGTGCCTGCGCCGCCGTAAAAAGGCCCGCATCAGCGGGCCTTTTTTAATCAGACTGTTATCGAGACGTAATCAAACAACGCCGATGCTGCCCATTTTCTTGCTACGGTACTTGGCACCCGCTTCCAGCAGACGCTGATACGTTGTTGGCAGAATACGCTGCATTGCATCTATAACGACTGCATCCGGCCCGATCAGCACGCGGCGCTTGTTCTTGAGAATACCGTTGACCACGGCTGCGGCTGCTTTTTCTGGCGTGGTGATAAACGCTTTCTCAAAGTCACGGGTCGACTTTTCATCCACCATGCCCTTGGTTTCGGTTACGCGGGCGTCACGGGCAATATTGGTTTTGATACCACCGGGATGCACACAGGTTACGCCAATATTGGTGCCGGCAATTTCCATTTCTTCGCGCAGCGCCTCAGTGAATCCCTTCACGGCAAACTTGGCGGCGTTATAGGCCGACTGCGTGGGCACGGCGATCAGGCCGAAAACGCTCGACACATTAACTATGGCACCTTCGCCGGCCGTCTTGATATGCGGCAGAAATGCCTTGCTGCCATACACCACGCCCCAGAAGTTGATGTTCATCAACCACTCAAAATCCTTGTACTGCACGTCTTCAACGGTCGCACCCAGTGCTACACCGGCATTGTTGAAAATAATATTTACCAAACCATGGTCATGCACAACTGCATCAGCCCAGGCATACATCTCGTCACGGCTGGCCACATCAACACGCTGCGAAGTAACCTTCACACCATGCGAACGGCACTGCTCAACCGTTTCGGCCAGACCCGCTTCATTCACATCCGAAAGCGCCAAATGACAGCCTTTACTTGCCATAAGAATGGCGGTTGCACGGCCAATACCGGAGCCCGCGCCTGTGATAGCGGCAACCTTGTCTTTTAGCGTCTTCATGATTCGTTTCCTGCGGTATGGGAAAAAGTGGTGAGGGAGCAACAGCCTTGTGACCGCTCACTCCATCTGGCAACATAGATTGTCACACTACGAGTGAGCCTAGCGACTGTCAACTACAGACCGGGCCACTTTCCGTCATTTCAGGCCACCCTGCCGCGCCTATCACCTAAAGGTAATCACCTGATGAGTGAACTGATACCCCGCCGTTACCGTGGTGCCAGCGCTCAAGAACGGCAGCAAGAGCGCCATGAACGCCTACTGGATGCCGGCCTTCATGTGTTTGGGCAATCCGGCTATCACGGCGCCACTGTGCGCGGCATTTGCCAACAAGCCGGGCTCACGGAGCGATATTTTTATGAGTCCTTTGCCAATAGCGAAGAGCTGCTATGTGCCGTTTATGCACTGGTACTCGCCTCACAACGCGAGCGCATGACAGCGGCCATTACGCAGGCCGCCCCTCAGCACGATGCCATGATCCGTGCGGGGCTGAGTGCATTTTTTGCCTATATTCGTGAATGCCCGGCAGCAGCCAGAGTTCAGTTTGTTGAAGTGCTGGGCGTAAGCCCGCGCGTAGACCAACTGTACCGGCACGCCATCGAAGATTTTGCTCGGCTAATGCGCACTCTCGACATTCAACCAAGCAGCGCCATGACAGGTATTGATGGTGATATGTTATCCATTGGCCTCATTGGTGCCATGGTTGGCATTGGCTCGCGCTGGATGTTATCGGGCTTTACGCAGTCGCTTGATGAAATGGTCGCGACTTCGGAAATCCTTTTTGCCGGCGTGAGCCAGCAATTGCAGAAAAGAGAAAGCCTCACTAATCCGCACTGATACACTCAAACGTTATCAGCGCGGCACCTGCACATACCCCATGCGGCGCTGGATAATGCGTGCCTTACGCAATAAGCGGCGGTCATTGCGGTGCGCGTCGTAGTAGCGAGGATTAGGGACCATGGCAGCTAATTTTGCGGCTTCCGATGCATTGAGCCGGCTCGCTGATTTTCCATAATAATGTCGGGCAGCGGCTTCGGCACCAAACACACCATCGCCCCACTCGATCACATTCAAATATATTTCAAAAATTCGATGCTTACTCATGATATTTTCCATCATGATGGTAATCATTGCTTCTTCTGCCTTACGCCAAGGCGTGCGTTTTCCTGAAAGAAAAAGATTTTTGGCGAGCTGCTGCGAGATGGTCGAACCTCCCGCCACAATCTTTCCTTTTTTCAGGTTTTTTTCCCATGCCGTCTGCATGCCCTCCCAATCAAACCCTTCATGTTGCAGAAACTTTGCATCTTCTGATGCAATTACTGCACGCTTTAGATTGATTGATATTTTTTCGTAAGGCACCCATTTGTAATGCAACTCGGCATCAGGGTCTTTGCTCTGCAGGATATCAAGTCGCGCCTCCATAAAGGCCGATGAAGAAGGGTTGTACTGCGTCCACCAGAGTACATGACCCAGCAACCAGAGTTGATAGCACAACACCAGGCCTATAACGATGGCGACCAAGCGCCAGAAGAAACGTCGATTGAGTACCATGACAAGAAACGCGGAGGAAGAAAGCGTGTATTGAATCGGTTTTTATGGGCGGAATATATAGCCAGCCAGGCATTCAGGCATATTTCAGCATCCCTGAACGCCCGCTCTACTCGTCACTCGCATTACCAGTGGACTTTACGCTGCTTGCGCCAATAACAAGAGCAGGCCTTAATGCGGGGCATGATCATCCGGCTGGGAGTCTAATGTTTCCTTAAGGGCAATTTGCAACCGGGAATGCCAGCGTACGAAGAAGTTCCATAGCAATGATGCCAATGCCACCACCACCACAATTACCAGCACCATCAAATGAAAGGGTGGCAGGATGCGGGCACTCAGGATCGAAATGAGCAGCAGCATCAGCACAAGTGAAGCGACTGGCAGAAGTGTCGCCAGCAGCTTACGAACTGGCGCCGTCAATTTGCCGGCTTTATCTGGATGCACGCTCATCTCGGCCAGCAACATGCCCAATGCCTCCAGCTTGCGGTAAGCCGCCACCAGAAAGGGTAGCGACACCAGCAGAGTCAAAGCCCAAAAAGCCGTAATCTGCCAGGCGCTTTCCAGCCAAGCAAAACCATCACTCAGTGAGGTATGTTTCCACGCCCAAGATGATGCCAAAAAGATCGCCGCTACCGCACAAAAGTTGAGCACAACATGAACCAGAATACGCCGAATCATGGCATGCAGAATGGCATGGCCTTCATCAGGAGGCTTGATGCTTTGCATCCATTCTGTGTAGGCATTGAGGTCGTTTTTTAAGCGCACAGGCATCACTCGGCCCAACGTTGTTACCAGCCCGTCTGAGCTTTTGATAAGGTAAGGCGTAAGTAAGGTTGTGATGGCTGACACGGCTACCGCGATTGGATAGAGAAAGTCACTGGTCACCTTTAGGCTGAGCCCGAGGCTGGCAATAATGAACGAAAACTCACCAATCTGTGCAAGCCCCATTCCCGTGCGCATAGAGGTGCGTGCATCGTGCCCCGTCGCAAAAGTACCTGCTGCGCAACTGATTACCTTAAACAGCACCACGGCCACTGTAATCACCGCAATCGGCAACGCGTATTCCACGATGACCCGCGGATCTACCAGCATGCCAATAGCGACAAAGAAAATGGCACTGAACATGTCGCGCAACGGCTCAATTAACCGTTCGATCAAGCGTAGCTCCCGCGCCTCGGCCATAATGGCACCGATTACGAACGCCCCTAGCGCCATGCTGTAGCCCAGCTTGGTGACCAGCAAGCTAAAGCCAAAGAAGATTCCCAGCACCGCTACCAGCAGCGTTTCCTTACTGTTGAAGCGAGCAATATAAGAAAGCAGCCGAGGCACCAGCAGTAGCCCGCTGATCAGCGCTACCACCAGAAAAATACCGAGCTTGCCCAGCGTACCCACCACATTGCCCACACCCATACTGCCGGTGAGCGCAATACCGGACAGCAATGCCATGATGGCAATCGCCAGCACATCCTCCACTATAAGAATACCGAACATGAGCTGCGTAAATTTCTCGCGCTTCATGCCAAGGTCACCAACGGCCTTGATGATAATGGTGGATGAAGACATGGCCAGCATGGAGCCTAGAAACAGCGAATCCATGCTGCTCCAACCGAAAGCCTGTCCAATTTCGTAGCCCACCCACAGCATAAGCAGGATTTCTGTGGACGCCGCTACGATGGCGGTTGAGCCCACCTTCTTCAGCTTGCTCAGATTAAATTCAAGGCCCAGCGCAAAGAGCAGAAAGATCATGCCCAGCTCTGCCAGCATCTCTACGGTGTGTTTATCACTGATCAACACCATTGGCGGCGTATGCGGCCCCAGAATAAGGCCGGCCAGAATGTAGCCCAGCACAACCGGTTGGCGCAGGCGATGAAAAATAACAGTGATAACGCCGGCCACCAGCATGATGATGGCCAGATCCTGCAAGAAGGTGTTGGCGTGCTCCAATGAGTTCTCCATTCAGGGCCGCCCACTCAGAGCAACCCGCTTAGTGCGATCCTTATAAGGCGGTGCGGCGCGCAGGACGATGCCGGCACGAATAATAGTATTTGTATATCAATACACGTCTTGCTATCAATTTAGTCTATGTAACAAAGGGCTCCTGATATGCCCCGACAGACTAATCATAGACAAAATGAGGGCAAAAAGACTGCTCCAAGCACTGCTCTCGAACTATCCAAAAAGCCCTTAGAACTTAAACCGACCGACAAACTCACGCCCTTTGGCTGATCCTTGAGTATCCACCTCGGCATAAGCCGGTTTTTTAACCTCGCGCCGGACTGCCTCCAGTGTCTTGCGAGGCATGTCGGCAGCGACCATATTCGCAATCCACAATGGCAGGGAGCCCCCTGGGTGCGAACTGGTCGTCAGCACCAGTTCGGTATGACCCGCATCCAGCGCCCGCACCGTCCAAGTCGATTCCATGCGGGGGATACGCACACAGCAGCTTTGCACTGCCAGCAGGTTTGCTTGAGCAACGGACGACATCACAATAACGCCATCCGCTTGCTGACTCGTACTCGCCCTTATCGCCACATCGCGATCACGCACGGGCCAGATGCCCGCAATCACCAGATAGTGATTGTGGCCATAGTGCCCAGCACTAGGATCCAGCTCCCGCGCTGATTTCATGTGAAAGAACCACGACGGCATATTCTCGACATCGGCCAGCAATGCCAGCACCGATCGTGCGGGCGCCGGCAATACCGTAACCCCACGAAAGGCGCGGAGCTCCTGCCCTGGAACGCGAGCGGTATAGACGGCGATGCCGCCTTTATTACTTTGCAGCTCCCAATCTGCCGCATTGGCAGGAAGCCCCAGAGCCAGAAAAAGAAGGACTAACAAACGGGTCATGACAATTCCTTACTGCATGAATGGCCAGAGCATTCTGAAGGCGGCCCGGCGAACAGAACTTGATCTTGCACAAGCGTAGCGGGTTATTGTGATGCAGTTATCCGTCATGTCAGCTTTGTCAGGGGCGGCATCCACCCTTTCAATAGCCTGTGTATATCAATGTTATTTAGTCAATCAATTTACCCTCCTGAAAAAATACGACCATACTTAAATCGTAAAATGCGATCCGAATCAACAAAGGATGTTCATCATGAGCACATCGAAATCCGCCCCTGCACCAACCATAGACATCGGCATGACTGATCTCCAGCGCAAGGATATAGCCCAAGGACTTAGTCACCTGTTAGCTGACAGTTACACCCTGTATCTGAAAACGCACAACTATCACTGGAACGTTACCGGCCCCATGTTCAACACCCTGCATTTGATGTTTGAAACACAGTACACCGAACTGGCACTGGCCGTGGATCTGATTGCCGAGCGCATCAGGGCACTGGGCTTCCCAGCTCCTGGTAGCTATCGCGAATTCCTTAAGCTCTCCACAATCCCGGAGGCCACCGCTAACACCAGTGCCACCGACATGATTAAACATCTTGTGGAAGGTCAGGAATCCATTGTGCGCACGGCCCGATCCACTTTCGCTATAGTGGATGAAGCCCGCGATGAGCCTACAGCGGATCTGCTCACCCAGCGCATGCAGGTCCATGAAAAAACCGCATGGATGCTGCGCAGCTTGCTAAGCTGAGCACAGAAAGACACTACGGACGACATGGTTGAGCCTGACCCGACAGGGTTTAAACTAATGATATCGTTTGTCTTACTCAGGGAGAGGCTCCATGGCGCTGGTACACGCAAAATCAGGTGAATTGATTATTCTCGACCCCCACTCCGCACAGCGCTCTGAAACGCTGATCCGCGACGACCACATGGAAGTCGCGCAAATGGTGCTGGAAGCCGGGCAGTATCTAAAGGAGCACTCTGCAGCGGGCGCCATGATGATACAGGTGCTCAAAGGCGCCATTGATTTTGAGGCTCATGGCACCACGCAGCGCATAGAGCCCGGCCACTTGATGTATCTGCGCGATAGCGAACCCCATGCGGTACTTGCCTTAGAAAACACTGTATTGCTGCTGTCGATCTTTCTACACCGGCGATAGTGAGCCTAGCTTCAGCTCAGCAGACGCAACGACCACACAGCCAGACAGCCCGCCAACGTGCTGGACAGTTTCTCGCGCCCTGCATTAGATTCCTTCTATTAGGCGACACACTGGTTCGCCTCCATTATCCAATAGGGCGGTAACTCGGCATGTCTGAGCCGACAGTAGAAAGTAAACCTCGCGTTCTGATGGTGGATGACTCCAAAGTGATCCGCATGGCAGCTAACAAGATTCTGGGCAAGGATTTTGATGTAGTCGTGGCCGCCGATGGAGAGGAGGGCTGGCAGCAACTGCTTGACGACCATAGCATTCATGTCGTTTTTACTGACCTGATGATGCCCGTGCTTGATGGCCTTGGCTTACTTGACCGTATTCGCGCTTCGGACGATCCTGGCATACAAAATCTACCCGTGATCATGGTCACTGGCGCGGATAACTCAGAAGAAGCACGTGAGACCGCCCTCAATCGCGGCGCCACCGATTTTTTGCAAAAACCGTTTAATTCTATCGACTTGCAAGCGCGCGCACGCGCGCATTGTAATTACCAACGTGAATCATTGGCCCTGAAAAAACAGATTACTGTTGATGCCACTACGGGCCTCAATAATCAGCAGTCGTTTTTGGAGCAACTCAGCAAAGATCTCGCTTTTGCCCATCGTCATCGTCAGTCTGTTGCCATCGTTATTGCCGAGATGCCCGACTTCAAATCGTTCTTCATGCAGAATGGCAAGGTTGCAGCTGAAGCAGCGCTAAGCCAAGCGGCACACTTGGTGCGCGAGTGCATCCGTACAGAAGATTCCGCCAGCCGATACACTATTTCTACGCTCGCACTTAGCCTGCCGTCCACGCCCGGCGAAGGCGCTATAAAGCTGGTGGAAAAACTTCAACAGGCCCTGAAAAACGCCCCCTTGCAGGTGAATGGTCGTGCGCTGGCGGTGAAATGGCGCTTTAGCGTGCATGTGCCCGATATTACGCCTGAGACTAACGCCCAAACCGAGGTACAAGCCGCTATCGGTAAGTTAGGGCTGGCGGCTGTCGCCATTCACTCCACTAAGCCAACATCTATTTCTATCGATAAGGCATTAGCCATGATCACGCGAGGTCAGGGTGATCTAGTGGCCGAACACATCCCCCACTTACTTCAGGAAATTATTCCTCTGCTGCAACAAGCCACACCGGAGCAGCGCTGGAACTTGATGAAACAGATTGATTAAATACCACTTGGCTTATCTGCCCAGCATCTTGAATAGCGGAGGCTGAGGGCAGAGCGCTTTTGTCTGCTGCAAAAAATACTGCTGCTGTAGAAGCCTACGATTAAACCTCTCGCTTTTAAACAGCCTTCCCGTAAAAATCAGCACTTCACTTTTCCTCTTAAGAGCCACCATGTCTTCCTCTTTTCGTAGTGGCTATTTATATGCAGCAGCCTGCGTACTCATCTGGTCGGGGTTTGTTTTGCTTAGCCGGGTTGCTGGCACATCGGCATTAAACGGCTTTGATATGACGGCCTTACGCTTTGGTACGGCAGCCGTCCTGTTGCTTCCTTTATGGCTGTTCTGGAAGCGCGTGCCCCTGTTCAACCTGCGTATGGCAGTGCTGGTGGCCACGGGAGGTATTGGCTACTCAGTGGTCGCTTATAGCAGCTTCCATTCCGCACCGGCGGCACACGGTGCCGTACTGCTCTCGGGAATCCTGCCTTTTTTTGTGGCCGTACTGGCATGGCGACTGCTGGATCAACCACTCAGCCCCAACCTTAAAAGTGCGCTGCTGGTAATTGCCTTTGGGGTATCGGCGTTGGCCATGCACAGCCTGCATGATCTGGCCACGAGCTGGCCGGGTGATCTGATGATGATCACCGCCTCTCTGCTCTGGGGTTTGTACACGGTACTGGTGAAAAAGTGGGGATACTCCCCCTGGGAAACCACGCTGGGCGTGGCACTACTGTCTGCACTAATTTATCTGCCGATCTACGCACTACTGCTTCCCAAGGGCATTACCTTGGTACCGCTAAGCGCCATTATTATGCAGGCTTTTTATCAGGGCTTTTTAGTCGTGATTGTTGCCATGATGCTGTACATGCAGGCGCTGGCGCGGCTTGGACCAACGCAGCTCGGCGCGGCGATGGCAACGGTACCGGCTGTGGCAGGCATTGGCGCCACCTTGGCACTGGGTGAACCGTTTACTGCATGGCTGCTGGCTGGCCTTATTCTCACCAGTCTGGGTGCATGGATGAGTACACGCTAGTTATTACTAGCATGATAATTTACATGAACAAAAAACCGGCCCTCATGGCCGGTTTTTTGTTGCGGGCGGGCACAAAGCCTTAAGCAATCTTACGCAGCCCCATCGTCAAGCCCTGCTTAAGCACCTGACGAACGATCGGTCCTACTAACGGCAGCGGAGAGTCAAACGTAATCGTCCACTGCACGCGCGAACCTGTCGCCGTCTTCGTAAACGTCAGCCGGCCATGATGATTCGTCAACGGGCCACCACCACGCGAAATTTCATAGTCGATGGACTGGTTTGCCACAACACCGACTACTGTCTCCTCTACGGCCAGCGGCGCAAAGCCCATGCTGCGCACGGAACCAACGCCATTCACATCACCCATGCCATCACGCACCCGCTTGACCGGAATCCCAAATACTTTGGTCAGGTTATTGTGATTCGACAGAAAGGCATACATCTCTTCAACCGGCTTGCGAAACTCCTGCACAACATCAATACGCTGCTGGGACATTATTTTTCTCACGGCAAATTGGACTGGCTCGGATGCTAGCGGTGCCACCTAACAGTGACAAGGTGTCAGTAGGCCATTTATTCCGACTGACTTGGCATCACTTCTTTATTCACTGTCACTGCTTTTCTGAGGAGCCCTTAAAATCACCATGACGGCCTCCGCCTTCAGCAAAGCGGGTTGCACCGGCAACTGTTTCACCCGACTGCAAAGCACTAAGACCATGTGCAAACTCATGCTGCAATGCCACCGTCTCGTCCATGCCCCACTGCCCTATGACACTTTGGCGATCACCACGCATGCACGTCTGCGGGAACGCGGCAATTTGCATAGCAAGTTTCTCTGCCTCCATCAGCAGGTCCTCTTTTTTAACCAGTCGATTCGCCAGGCCTATCTGCTGAGCTTCAGTGGCTTCCACGGGTCGCCCGGTAAGAATCATGTCCATCGCCCGGCTCATACCAATGGCACGCGGCAATCGCACCGTGCCGCCATCAATCAAGGGAACTCCAAAACGGCGGCAAAACACACCGAACACGGCAGACTCATCCGCCACTCGCAGATCGCACCAGAGTGCCAACTCCAACCCGCCCGCCACGCAATAGCCGGACACGGCGGCGATCACGGGCTTGGTCAATTGCAGACGGGTCGGCCCCATGGGGCCGTCACCCTCTGGTGCCAAGCGATTAGCCCTAGCCGGCTCATCGGCAACTGCCTTGAGGTCGGCACCGGCACAAAAGTGTTCTCCCGCCCCTGTGAGGATGGCCACGTGCAGCATTGCGTCTGCCTCGAAGACACGAAAGGCATCTGCCAATGCGGCAGCCGTAGGGCCATCAACCGCATTGCGCACGTCCGGACGGTTGATCGTGACCACCAGTAAAGGTGGGCGGCGTTCAAGAAGGACAGTCGACATGACAAAATTACTCTTTCTATCGGTAATTGACATAATCAGTAATATTACATTAAATATCAATTAATGACTTATTTAGTATCAATAACCAGATCTCATGAAACCCAACACCCGCTCGCTCATTCTTAATTTACTGCTGGCAAAAGAAGGCGAGTCCCTGTCCGCCCGCGATGCCATCAGCAGTTGCGCCCTGTTCGGTATTCGCGAGAACAGCGTGCGCGTCACGCTGGTACGGCTGGCCAGTACAGGGCTGATCGAAGCCGCCGGTCGTGGCGCTTATCGCCTTGGGCCCAAGGCCACCGGCTTGGCAGCCGAAGTGGTCACCTGGCGCACCGCCGAACAACAAGTGTGTGCGTGGAATGATGACTGGATTGTCGTTTCAGTCGGCGCTCTCGGCCGCAGTGACCGTGTTGCCCTTCGTGCCCGCGATCGCGCACTGGACATGCTCGGTCTGCGAGAACTTGAGCGTGGGCTGTTCGTGCGCCCAAATAATTTACGTGGCGGCGTGACGGCTGTGCGTGAGCGTTTATACAAACTCGGGCTCGAAAAAGATGCCGCCGTTTTTGTTGCACACGAGTTTGATGCCCTGCGTGAACAACGCGCGCGTGCACTCTGGAATGGTAAACAGCTGTCACGCAACTACGACGATATGCGAACCCGGCTTGAAGAATGGCTGGCACATGCCAGAGAACTCGAGCCCGACGTGGCCGCGCGCGAATCATTTCTGCTTGGCAACGAAGCCATCCGCCAACTGGTATTTGATCCCCTTTTGCCAGCACCGCTGGTCGACACCAAAGCCCGCCGAGCCTTTGCCGAAACTGTACGGCAATTTGATCGAGCCGGGCACGTCATCTGGCAACAGTTACAGCAGCCTGCAATTAGCAATTAACAGCCAGTCTGTCACCGCTACAACTTACTGAACAGGACAACGTCATGAATGCATCAGAGCAGAATTCTCCAGACCGTCGCTACATGGCCGACACCCATGAAGTCATCAATGTATCGAGTGAGTTGCAGGACTACAACCTGTATCTGCAAGATGTCGCACTGCGCGAAGCCGTAGCGCGCGAAGGCGCCAGCTGGGCCAATGAATCCCTCAGCACCTTTGGCGAAAAAACGGGTACGGCGGCGTATTTGGAGTTGGGCCATCTCGCCAATAAATTTACCCCGGAATTTGATACGCATGATCGCTTTGGTAACCGCACAGATCTGGTGACCTATCATCCTGCCTATCACCAACTCATGCAGACCGCCATCGAGAACGGCATTCATTCAGCCCCATGGGTGGACCCAAAGCCAGGCGCACACGTAGCGCGTGCCGCTATGATGTTCATGCATTCGCAAGTAGAGGCAGGTCACGGATGCCCAATCACCATGACCTTTGCTGCCATTCCTTCCCTGCGCACTACTCCGGCATTATCGAAAATATGGGAGCCAAAAATAACGTCGCGCATCTACGATCCCCGTAATCTGCCTATCGAACAAAAAGCTGGCATTACCATTGGCATGGGCATGACAGAAAAGCAGGGCGGCTCCGATGTGCGCGCCAACACAACCCGTGCTTTTCCGCTTGGTGCGAGTGGCACGGCAGAGCCTTACGAGCTAGTGGGTCACAAGTTTTTTCTCTCAGCACCAATGTGTGATGCATTTCTAGTACTGGCACAGGCACCAGGTGGCCTGTCCTGCTTTCTCGTACCACGCTGGCGTCCGGATGGCACAAAAAACCCACTACAAGTTCTTCGCCTTAAGAAAAAAATGGGCAATCAATCCAATGCCTCCAGCGAGATCGAACTGCGAGGTGCGCTTGGATGGATGGTGGGCGAAGAAGGCCGCGGCGTTCGCACTATTATCGAAATGGTTAGCATGACACGTTTCGACTGCATGGCGGGCTCCAGCGGCGGCATGCGCATGGCGGTATCGCAAGCGCTGCACCACTGCTCAGAACGCTCCGCATTTGGCGACCTACTAAACCGTCAACCATTGATGCAGAACGTGCTTGCCGATCTTGCCATTGAAAGCGAGGCCGCCACTACACTAACCATGCGAATTGGCCGCGCCCTTGATAATCGCCACAATGAGCACGAAGACCTGTTGGTGCGTCTTGGCACGGCAGTCGGTAAATACTGGATTTGCAAGCGCACACCAAACCATGCGTACGAATCCATGGAATGCATTGGTGGCAGCGGCGTAATGGAAGACAGTATGTTGCCGCGCTTGTATCGTGAAGCGCCTATCAATGCGATCTGGGAAGGCAGCGGCAATGTGCAGTGCCTAGATGTGCTGCGAGCAATGCAAAAAACACCCGCCGTAGTGGATGCATTTTTCACTGAAATAGGTAAAGCACATGGCGGTCATTCGGCACTCGACACTCATATCCGTGCCCTGAAAAATGAACTGGGCGATTTATCGGAAATGGAGTTTCGTGCGCGTGATATTGTTGACCGTATGGCGCTTTCACTGCAGGCCGCCTTACTTGTACAGCATGCTCCGGCAGGAATTGCGGATGCCTTTTGCCAATCCCGCTTGGCACAAGTAGGCCAACACAATTACGGCACGCTGCCTCGCGGCACCGACTGCGCCGCCATTATCGCTCGAGCGACTCCACTAATCTTAAACTGACAACCTCAGTATCTTTCCAATAAAAAACCGCCAATAAATGGCGGTTTTTTATTGGAAGAAATTAACTTTATGCCCAGGCCATCCTCAATACGCC
>ERZ724508.1048-NODE-1048-length-17575-cov-5.757705_pt1 | contig 17575 bp, 16 predicted proteins | sample MGYA00376041_ERZ724508 | MGnify/ENA primary metagenome ERZ724508 (study PRJEB28724, sample SAMN07190887) | wastewater metagenome | isolation source: effluent of sewage treatment plant in Hong Hong | place: USA: Christiansburg, Virginia | collected 2016-03-01 ...
AAATAATTGCATATCTTCTCGATAATTGGTCAAACTTATAACAACACCTAAATCTTCGTTCAAAAAAGACAAAAAAAGCTGACTTAGAAGCTGCCAAGCGAATCAAACGTGCGCTCATGAAGAATGATGACAAGGAGTGGAAGAATATCCTCGTACCCAAAAGGAAGAATCAAAGAAACAATGTGACAGCAAGCTAGAGTGCTCCCCCAAAGAAGGCTGAGCAAAGAATATTGGAAGTTTCATAAGGAATGGAGGAGGAAATCGTAGAAAGTTCGCTAGGGGAAGAAAACATTTGCAGGAGATATATGAGTATCTGAGAGGAGATCGATTTCAGCACCTCAAGCTATTCCAGAATCATGATCGGCAACGCTTCACCATCCTGCCTGTCTCAAGAAACATATCAGGGTGGGCGGGGCGTTGTTGAAGAAATAAACCTGATAGCTTGGTGTGCTGTTATCTTTGAAATTCTTTGGAAAATATCAAATTCAGTTTTCTTCGAAACCACTGAAGATAGGGTGTTTCAGCACTTCCTGGATCGTTGGCCTGTCCTTCTTCTCCTTGAGACAAAGATCTGCCAGAATATGCAACCGCCAATCCTTGCATACCACTCCGAAAGACCAAACATCCACTTCTTTGCCGTTCCAAAATCCCTCATCGAACATTTCCGGTGCCATATACCCGTACGTGCCTGTTCGGCCCTTCTTCCACAGCTGCATCTTCATACTCTCCCCGAAGTCGATGAGTTTAATTTGGTTGCCGCTGGTCACTATGATATTCTTGGGTTTGATATCAGTGTGGCAGATGTTGTTGCTATGCAGGTAATGAATTGCCTTGGCCAGTTTGTAAGCCAACACTAGCATACTACACGTTGGTCGTTCGGGTTCGATGTACTCCATGAAAATCCTATTGTCTTGCTGGTGGTAGTACTCCACAATACTCTCGTGCTGAAGCGATTTGCCAATCAAAAACTACTTCAGTGCTTTCCGGGTGGAACCCCTTTTATATTCCTTCAGCACCATCCTCTTCTGGGTTGTGTTGTCCTCAACGAGGTACACATAGGAACTGCCGCCTTCGCCGAGCATTGCCAGCCTATTGAAAGGTTCGGTGGGTTCATCAGCGCTTGTATTCTATCTTTTAGATGGCTCAAATGCCCTCGATCGAAGAATGCGAAATTTACGTGGGGCCTGAACGTGCAATCCAACTGATTCCTTGCGTGTTGGCTTGACCGTACGAGAAATAGTTGCCTCTTTGGCAGCAGTCATAGGCGACCGAGATTTGGTCGGTGATAGAAATTACATCGATGCATTGATCGACACAGGGTTGTGATATGGTGAGTTTTCGAACATACTGCCTTGCAACTCCTTCTAATTCTTCTCCTGGAGAGCCTTGAGTCTCTCCCGAGCGTCTTTGCTAAACGCCTGTCGAAGGCTTCTCATGATTCCTCGAATTTATTAACCAAGTTATTGCTATCATAAAGCCACTGTCATTCTATCCTTATGTTCTTGCTGGTCTTGATCCTACGAAATCGCTACCACAGGTCATCGTGCTTTGTGTAAATTAGGCTAAGAACCTTCCTGGCTGCGGTCTGCTCGGCTATCTTTGCTGTCGAACCAAGCTCAATGGTCTCGTAGTGTCGTTGCTGAAATTTTGTGTGCTAGCCAGTGAAGTCCATCTTACAGCCTACGCTAAACCCTTCAGGCAGTTTCTCCGGTCGAGAATACACTGGGTTCGAGAAGCCCATCTGGTGGCAGAACTATGTTAGCTCTGTCTTGTATTGATGCATTCCGTCAAGGTACTCATTGACTTGCTTTTTCAAGGTTTGGAGCGGGCGCTTTTCTAGGGTTTCAATAGCTTGCTTTTGAGACAAGATATTTTGAAGTTCCTTCTCCTCCTTGTTTGAAATATCAAGCTTGGAAGACGACTTGTCCAGAATGCATGTCGATTATTGGTCTTTCATAGTATCATCTAAGAAGCTGGACATGCTTGTCTTCACTTTGGGCTTTTCCTCAAGTATTGGGGAGGCTTTTTTGGGGTATTCCGACAGTTTTACCGATAATTCTTGTTCATCGTACGAGCTATCGCTAAGGAGGTCTTCGTCCGAGTAGTTTTTTATTTCTATTGCGTTGGTAGTCTTCACTTGGTTCAATTCGAGCCGTGATGAGTCCGAACTTAGCATCATTAGTAGTGCCTCGAGATCTCTGCGCACACCACGCACCATCCAAGTTTCCTCATAGTGGAACACCTTTGACAACACTTCGAAGACTGTAGGGAGGTTGCTACCGTAACGACGCTTCATCCACTTATCGAGGAGCTCCATAACTCTGTCGAACTCCGTTTCCGGCTATCGCCGCTCTCCAACGAGAAAGTTGTAAACGATGAGTTACATGTACTTTTTGCCGACAGCCTAACCGTGAGTATTTCGCTTCTTGTATTGCTCAAACTGTGCTGGAGCGAGGCTGCGTAGCATCTACATTTCTTCTTTGCGTCTCTCCGTCAACAGGGGTTAGAAATACGCGTATGCTCGAACCAGCGTTGGTAACCACTCGGCTTCCTGCTGAGAGGGAGATGCTAAAGGGCCTGAAGCGATATTTTAAAGCATTTAATTACATTGGTGGACTGTAGGGGGGAAACCTCTGTATGGCGGTTCTCTAATGGCGCGAGATTAATTATTATTCTATGACTAATCAACGAACTCAGCCAATCACCGTCTTTGGAGAGGAGCAAAAGCGATCAGCTCCCATCTCGATAACAGCTAATATATATACTTAAAATTGTCTCAGAGAGGCGACCCGAGAATTAACAGCCTGCAGTTAATCATTAAATCAGTTAGTCGATTGCGTAATCGCTTTCCTCCTCGCAGAATCTCTGATACAGGTTGATAGCGTAGCGCCTTTCCTCCAAGGTTGGGATCCGAAGTACTCCGAATCTCCCAAAAGTAAAGTGGTTCTTCAGTCGAGCAAGCTCAACAGCAGCCTGCTGCTTCTAGCACTGCCTTTTCAGTTATTAGAATCCCTCTATAATATCTGTCTCCTCCACACTGTTGTCCGATACAGACATGACTGACGGTTCGTAGTAGACATATAAAGGCTTTTTGGGTCTATATGCTGACATCTCTTCAATCTCCACTTCAATTACTTCTCCACTAGATTGTGAAAGGGAGTCAACCGCTATTGCCTTCTCCGATTTGGACGAACTTGAACATTATATAGAAATGAGCTCTGGCTCAAGCCGACTGAGCCTTGGTGCTTTTTGTCTTGGCTTTTGACTTGGTTTCGGTTGTAGCTTCTTTTTAACCTTTCTTTCAGGCGTATTGCTTTTTCTTTCATCTTCTGAGAACAATTCCTATTTTAGTCGTTTCTGAGTCGGTGGTTCCTTCATAATCTCGACCGAACTCTACTCACTATCCGATTTCTCAATGAGCCTATGTCGACCCTCTGCTCCCATAAACTCTATCGACTTCAGCCGGTATTCCGACTTTTTAATAATGTTGTAGAGCAGTTGATCTAAGAGCATGTCATGGCAGTTTCCTCTGCAGATCGGACACTCCCAACTGCTAATTTTCAAGTGGGAGAGCAGCATACCGTCAAGATCGAAGCAGCGCACATGCCTACAGAGCCTACCACGCACAGGAATCTTAATACAGCTTGAAGTGATGGGGCACTCCATCGGCACGACGCTCTTCTCCATGATGAGTTCTGGGCTATGCTGCATCTATTGCTGTAGCAACTACAAAGTCTGCTTGGGCTTCCAATTGGTGTTCAGTACAAATTGTTTCAGTTGCTGTTGATCGATGTTTTGAACCTCAAAGATTCCCACCAGGTGGTTGTCTTTGCTGATCCGATAATCAGATTCACCTCCCAAAGCAATCTTGTTCATGACGATATGTATCTCATTCTGTCGACCAATGTTCTGAAAAATGTGGCTCTTGTCTCGACGAAATTTTTCACTTGACAGCTCCGTTAGCGGGTATGTCATGAAGCAGAATCCCTCGTCCATGGTAACCTCGATGTTGTCCGGCCAGTATATGCGCTGTTTGGCCTCCCCATCGAGCCTGACAGACCGCATTTCGACCTTGAATCTGCGTTCCTTAATTTTTTTTGGATTAGCATTGAACCGTATGACTTCGTGGCTGTGGCCAGTGATGACGCCAAGGAACAGCGTACTCATTGGTATACTTAGAGGGTTCATACTGTACAGAAAGCATCTTGCACACTACCTCAGCGGTTCTCCCTTTCGAAGTTTTAAACAACTCCGGTGGTACTTTCGCGAGCACTTCTCACACTTAACAGTCGGAGATTTGCTGTTTTAGTGGTCAGAACAGATGCAGCCGCTATTGTCTTTAATGTTCGTGATCTGTTCGTTGTTGACCTGCCGCGTTCCTCTCGTCATCTCCCCGCTTATTAAGAAAATTTAAACAGAGAGTACCCGGACAATAATATAAATCTACTGCCCGTGACTCGGCTCCACGATTCACTCCTCTTTCATTTATGAATTCCGATTCGGAAAGCAGTCAATCTGGAGTCGATGGTACTTCGCGTAGCCGCTCCATGCGCACCAGCAACGCGGACTGGAATAGGCCAGCCTCACGGGTTACTGTACAGCAGAGCAAGTATGTCGCGATGACTCGAGTCGAACGATTGAAGCAGAAGGCAATTCCATAGTCAAGTGCCACGAAACTTGTGGTAGCCTCGAATTTGGAGGGAAACGGCTTCAGATGGCATGACAAAGACATCGACAGTCTGCTGGTGGACCAATAAACTCGGAACCACATTCGAACCTGTATCAAGGAGAGTAAGTTGTGGATAATTCCAGTCAACCGAGAATGTTATGCAGTGTGGAGTCGCAAGCGCACCATCGAAGGTTCGTAAGGCAACCCCCGGATGGTAACCCTTGGAGTTCTGTCTGGATGGATAATGCTAGCTATGCTGCTTCTATCGATTGGCTTCGAACCGACCGAAGTGGTTGATACCGCACTCCTCGGCTCAATACTCATCTGTGGTAGTGTTACTGTTTAACGTCAGTGCTGGCGATTACTGTGCTTTCCTTTGTTGCTTTTCGTTCAAAATTTACTGAAGAGAGTTTGGAAACAGAGATGAAGAATCTAATTCGAAGTAGAGTTCGGCTGTACAACGTAATGCCCTACTTCACGAGTCGGGGCATGAGTTGGCGAACCACGAGGGACTGCTTTTGGTTAAGCTTGAAGCTTCCAGTCTTTGGGGGATAAATTCCCATGAATCAATCAACCCAGTCTTGATGATATTCACACATCAGGATCCCTCGGTGTGTCCACCAATACTTGACTTTAACATTCACCCATCATCAAAGAAACCCATCACTGTCGCGTCTTCTGCGACTCTATTCTACCGCCGGTTACTTATGGTCCTTTGGTGAGCTGATGCCGATGTCGCACAGCTACTCTATATTTTAATTCGCGAGCATGAACTATGATGGCATGTGCTCGAGCGGTTCCTTTTCGCTGCGGTGTAGCTGGGCCATCACTGGTTGGCTGTACTTCTCAGGCAGCTCCTTCAAGCAGCTTTCCAGCAACGTTAGGGCCTCCGTAATTCGAAATGTGTTGGTTTATCGAGACTCTTGATTAGGTTTTGTGGGCGGCACTGACATGCCTCTTAGCTACTTAATGGTGATGAACTCTGGTTGAGAGACCACTGCTAAGAGTCCTCGGGGGAGCAGATCTTCCAATTCAGAGGGGAAAGTATTAGCTGAGCGTCGAAAGGGATTCTTGAGCGGCCTCTCTTAAACCTCTTTATTGCCAGTTTGAGAACGAAGGTTTCGTGGAACACGCTCTTGAACCTTCAGGTATTTTCGCCGAAGCTTCTCTAGGGTCTGCCGGGCAATAGTGCCTTTTATTTTAGGCCGGTCAGTCATAATTAGTAATTAACTTCTTCCTCGAACCTTTCCTTCCATAATGTGAAGAGTCCGGCTCCGGAAACGCCCCCGGCAGCAGTTTCCTGTTCCTTCTGATTAAAGAAGTGTGTTCTTCACCCCCAATCCATAGCCAAATGTCGTATCCTCACAGCTTCTCACAATCAATACAAAATAACTTTATGATTTTCAACATAAAGGAGCGTCGCGGTACTGAGACCAACTCCCAATAGTCAATCTAAGCGAACCTTTCTATGCTTGGGACTTGCTTGGAACATGTTGATTATTTAATGGCAAGTCCAACTGGGACACTTCCTGTGTTGCTATAGCACTTAAATTAATAATCCTAGAACATGATTTCAAGGTATGTTGGGATTACGCTGGTCCTGGCTGTTGCAGTGGCATTCCAGTTACAGACTGCCTCTCACCCATCCTTCGAAGAGTTTCTTGCTACCAATAGTAAGAAATACTCCTCTCAGGGCGAGTACTACTATCGAAGGGCAGTCTATCGCACAAATCTGGAGCTCATCGATCGACAGAATGCAGAATAACTGGGGACTGCAGTGTACGCAGTGAACCATCTTGCCGATCTCACCGACAGGTAAATCAAACAGCTCATGGGAATCAAGATTCCAGCGAACTACCAGCCCAATTATGTTCAGAACTTCACAAACGAATAGGTATACCAACCTTTGGCTGATACTCCAGACATTTGGAACTGGGAGCAGCAAGGTGCAGTGACGGGTGTTCGTAACCAAGGTTCTTGCGGTTCATGTTGGGCGTTCAGCACCGCTCAGAATGTTGAGGGTCAGTGGTGGATGAAGACAAAGCAGCTCGTTGACTTCTCCGAGCAGCAGTTGGTCGATTGCGATAAGAGCAATTTCGGATGTGGTGGTGGGTGGCCATACATGGCAATCGACTGGTTGCACAACAACGGGGGAATAATGACAATGAATGATTACCCCACCAGAGCAAACTACAGTGGGCCATGTCAATTTGACGCTGCTAAAGCAAAGACCCAGATCACAGGCTACATGAATGTCACAAAAAACGAAACAATTATAAAAGACGCACTCTACAAGCTTGGTCCTCTCTCTATTCTGTTGGATTTCACCGGAATGACGTACTACAAGAGTGGAATCGCAAACCCCCGTTGGTGTGGGACCTGGCCCGATCATGCTCTCTTGCTTGTGGGCTATGGAACCAAGGACGGAGATTATTGGCTAGTCAAGAACTCTTGGGGAACGAAATGGGGAATCAACGGCTACTTTATGCTCGAGAGGGGCAAGGACAAATGTGGAATCTCTGATTGGGCCACCACAGCTGTGCTCCCACAATGATCATATCGTTTAAACTTAATCGTCATCGTTAGTAAGAGATTCAAAAATGAGCAACAGCATCCAGCCACAGCAGACCATAAGCACCGTCAGTCGAGATACTCGGAAGGAGCTGGGGAGCTATGTCTTCGGTAGGAAGTTGATTGATCTAGGAAAGACGTTGGGAGAGGGCACCTTCGGCAAGGTCAAGTTAGCCACCCACAAAGCAACCGGCTAGATGGTTGCCGTGAAGATTCTGGAGAAGGACAAAATACTAGACGTAGCAGACGTTGAGCGTGTATCACGGTAAATTCACATCCTGAAACTGGTTCGGCACCCCAACATTATCCAACTCTACGAGATAATAGAAACGCCCAAACAGCTGTTCCTGGTGATGTAGTACATCGAGAACGGTGAACTCTTTCACTACATCGTTCGCAATAAGCGCCTACCAGAAGACCAGGCGTGCCGCCTCTACCACGAACTGATCAGCGGAATCGAGTACATTCATAGGCTCAATATCGTACACAGGGATCTCAAACCCGAGAATCTGCTTCTGGACTTCAACAACAGCCTCAAAATTGTAGATTTTGGCCTGTCCAACACTTACCAGAAAGATGAATCGCTGAAGACTCCTTGTGGATCGCCTTGCTATGCTGCTCCCGAGATGATTAAATCTTAGCGATATAGTGGCCTGAAAGTCGATATCTGGTCGAGCGGAGTCATCCTATTTGCAATGTTGTGCGGTTGCTTACCCTTCGAAGACAATGACACGAATAAGCTCTACAAAAAGATTCTTTCGGGAAAGTACACTTTTCCATCGGGACTTTCCTAACAGGCAAAGGATCTTATCTCAAGAGTTCTAGTAGTTGACCCCGAAAAGAGAATGACAATAGACGAGATTCGCCGTCATGAGTGGATGAGTACGAGAAACATAATAACAAACCCGGGGTTGATAGTGGGCTATAATCGCATTCCAATTGACAAAAGGGTGATCGAACAGACAGCACAAACAATGAGCATTCAACCGGATTACACTATAAAGTGCGTCGAAGCCAATCGGCACAATAATGTCACGACAGCTTACTACCTAATGTTCAAGAAATTTATAAAGAATGGTGGGAGTAGTACCGCTGACATGTCAAGCATCACTTTCGATCGATCCCAAACGGAGCCAAACAGGAGATCTGAAAACTCCAGCAAGACAAAGCATCCGCTGATTGACTTGCAGCATAATAAGGAAAACCGGGAAACAGCAAACTGCCAACACAAGGATATTAGCAAGCTCAGCAACCTTGAAATAGCGATCCCAACGCGTAAGAAACATGAGGTGGAAATGAGCAGCAAATACTCCTCCACTCGTCCACAAGAATCTACTCGCAAATCCATTTCCAAAGAGAAGAGCAAAGGAGAACTTCGGCAACGTTCCACTGTCATCGTGATCGATAAAAAGAAGAAACTGCCGTTTGGGGAGCATGAACTCAACTCTAAGGAACTTCAGCCAAGTCAACCCAAGGCGCGGCATCCTGCTTCAGTTACTTCACAGCAGAGTCGCCTCAACCGTCACTATAGGGAGGAATTTAACAAATCTCTTGTTAGTCGATCTCGGGAGAAGTAGAGGAGCTCAGTGTCATCTGTACAGCAACAGCGGTTGAGGGTGGTATCCACCATCTTGACCAAGCAGCGAGCAGATGCCTCGGTGAGCAGATAGCGTGCTACCAGCAATAACAACCGTTCTGAACACCAATCTCACCTTGTAAACGCCTCACGTATCCACAAGTCTAATTTAGGTGAAGATGCTCGTAAAGCCTTGAATACAAGCATTGAGCTTCGAGGTCACAAGAGAAACCGATCAACACAGTTACGGAAGCCGCTCAACGAAAGTTTCAATGGGCTCCGCAACGGAGAGCCTCACTACAAGAAGGTGCGATGATGTTTCCCAATAGTCGACTTCGATGAAAATGCGTGGATAGTCATTTGGTGTCTCGACGGTGGTAGCTCCCACTCAGTACCAGCTCATTGATCTTTACGGTCGCGTCATGGGAAAACTTCGGTGGTGGGGTCACTTATTTTCTCGCCTTCCGAATGGGTTGGTCCGCCTATTGGTAGGCTTGGTGAAACGAGGGCTCAGTTGTTAAGCTGCACGGTTCAGTTTCTATTTTGTTGCTGGGAACGTGAATTCTTCGTGGGAGCTCCTGCTAATTTCCTTACTCGTAATAGTAACCGTTAAAGATCTCTGTGTTTCATCTATGGTATACCTTGGTACGCACTCTTTCTCAGTAATAATGCGTTTTTCTCAATCAATTCTGCTTGCTCCTCGTCGTCTATAGTAATCTGCTCATCCTGATCGAAGTTATCTTTCTTCATAACTGGGACGAACGGTGAATCTATTTCTTTGTCCAGCAGCTTCTTCCAGTTTAGCTCGCGGAGCCAGGGGTGCTGTTTTACCTCATTAACGCCATTGCTTCCCAATCGCTGCTGCGGTTTTCTCTGAATAAGTTTATTGACAAAGTCGACAGCCTCATACGACCACTTTTCGGGCACCTCTGATCGTTTAATCTGCACTTGCTTTGCTAACACCTGGTCTCGAATCTCTTTGCGAGTCTTTCCGGAATACGGCCTCTGATTAGTACCAAAAAGTACCTTGCCGAACATCAGTTCGTAGGCTATCACTCCGACTGCAAAATAATCCGATACGTATTCGTGGTTTTGCCTGCACAGTACTTCAGGAGCTGCATTAAGGGGTATTTGTACACATGTATCCTGGAGTGCCGCTGGTGTCTGTAGAATTGGCAAGTTTGTAAGTCCTTGCGATGCCGAGGTCTGTAATCCTCAAGTAGCCTTTTGCATCAAGCACAAGATTCTCTGGCTTGATGTCCCGGTGGATAATATGCCTCCCATGCAGGTACTCCAGCCCGAGGATAATGCAGGCAATAAAGAACTCTAGACTAAGATGACTTATACTTGCCTGGATCTCACTGAATTTCTTTTTACAGCCAATGTGATAGCGAAGATCACCTCCAGGCATGAGATCCATCACGAGATAGAGCGTTTCTCGGTCTTGGAAAGCATAGTGCATATTTACCACGAACGGATGATTTAGTCCTGCAAGTAATGTACGTTCGTTCATGACGCTTTGGACGCTTTTCTTGGTCATAACCCTACATCAACACCAAACCATTACAACGATTTCAGCATCTCTTTCATCGCGTAGTTTTGTCGGTTCTTCTTGGATTCGACCTTCCAAACCTTCCCGAAACCTCCCTTTCCGATGATGTAGTGGTATGTGAACGTCTGCTTCGATACCAGTTGCTTCTGCTGTGACGGTTCAGGTTGACCTGTAAAGTTGTCGGCCAGCACACCTTTGTCGCTTAACCGTCCGAAGAAACCGGAGCCAGGTTGCATCAGGTTGCTGTTGGTGCCTGCAGCTCTTATTATCTGACTGTCGTTATCACGGCGACGTCCGATTGTGGGCTGAACGACCTGCTTATCTCGATTCTATCTCAATCGTTACAGGTTGGCTTGCTCTTGAGTATCGTCTTTACCCCGTTCGAGAAGATTGAGGTAGATAGACTTATAGATTAGCGATGACTTCTTGGGCGGAAGGCACTGACTCACTGAGCTCGTCGACGACTGCGGTTTTCTTTTCTGCACGTTGCTGGACAGACTGGTCTTCATCGTTGCAGCTCAAATTCGTATAAAGAATTAGTGTGACAGACAGTAGAGTGAGGCAATATCAGGATCGATGAATGGGAGGTAGCTGGACGTTCTTCCCTGGAACCATCGGCTCTTTCCAGAGGTTGGATTGTTTGTCCTCAGCTTGGTGTAGTTGTTTGGAAGCAAACCTTTCACGAATCAATCGAGGACGCTAGCTATTTAAAACCTTCTGGTTGCCGGATGTTGCCAAAAATTCCTTGGACAGTGCTGCAAATATATCAAACTTTTCCATGGGTTTATAGTGGTTGGGCGATTGGGGAGTTGAGTAATGCTTTTTGATATCCCGACTGAAAGTGCAACCGAGGTCAAGCTTGAATTCCTTTGAAAGTGGCTCAGGGGATCTCATCTCAAGGGTCTCACCTTTCGGCCTTGCGGCCGGTATTTTCTCCTCCAAGCGATAGTATTCAGCCTTCGACTGTGAATTTCTCCTGTTGAGGTTTATCGTTGGTGACTTTTTACTAGTTAGTAAATTCTGCTTTTATCCTGAATCCTCAACATCACAGGTGGACTGGCTCGAGCTAAAGTAGAAGAAATTGGCGGTCTGCTGCTTACAATCTTCTGTGTCCAGCTGCGGTTACCTCACCATGTCAGCAACCAGCGAATTCAGGGAGGCTGGTATCCTCGAGGACTGAATCTAGGGCTGCTTGCGAGTAAAATTTGGTGTCTCTAGCTTCTCTATCATCTTTTGCGTCGCCTATGCAGCTTCACTCGCCTTCGGAAAGAAATCAATGGGGAGTTTGGTTCTAATGACCCGAATCCTCCCACGCTTCACACTATCGGATTGGCTTGTGGAAGCCTTGCGAGCTCTTTAAGACACGCTTGCCGTCCGTTGCAGATCTTCTGCTGGCGGCTGCTGCTGATCGTTCATAACTTTCCTGGGCGTTTGGTGAGTTGTGGGGGCCTGCCTCTTGCTTTCCTGGAGCGTGTGGTCCATATTATTATAACCCTTCCTACGGTGAATGGTGCAATTAAAGCTCACCCACCAATAAGAATTAATGGGGACTTTCTCGAAATTACCTCAACGATCCAGGACGAATACTTGGCTGCTGGTGCTTTCTTGCTCAGGTAGATGGATACAGGGGTAGGCTGTAATAATTGAACTGCCAACACCATCAATAATCATTGTTGGGTCTACAGAAAGCTGCCATAAAGGGTTCGGATGAGCTCGGCGGGATCTGTGAAGTTCAGGTAATGCCGTGTCTTGAAATATTTGCTATTGTCTTTGCGAATGTCCTTGGACTAAGCCATTGGTTTGAGATAATGGCACAGCTGGCGGAGCTCCATATCGGCCTTATCATCGTAGAAGGGAATCACGGGAACACCATTGTCTAGCTGGAAGGCATAGCTATAAGCAGCCTACAATCATATAAATCTTACGTTGTCGATGAGGATGAGCTTGTCCAGAGGCCTGTTGAGTACTCTCAGGTCCTTAATGTAGAGACCTTCAGGTGTTCTAAAGCAGCTATCCCTAAAGTATCGTCCCTTGATCAGCGTCCCTTTTGGATCAAGGTAGTCAATGACTACGTTGGCGTAGCATTCATGACTAGCAGTGAAGATAACCAAATCGAACATCTCGGCAAGTTCCTTGAGGGTTTCTTGAGCATGTGGACGAACATTTACCCCAGCCTTGGTCGAATCGCCATTGGGGAAGGTGATGTTCAGCAGTACATTGTGAGGAACCTCAATGGACTCGTTACAGTGAATTAATGTTTTTCGAGATCGAACACCAGTGTGTTCCGAACATTTTGGCTGGGTGGTTCACTGATCGGCCGACCGCTGGATAAAGGCCTATCAACATTCTTTGTGATGTTAAGGAGCTGCAGTGTCATGAGATGGTTGCGGGTGAGCTGCATAAAACTGGTATTGTTGCTCCGATCGGAAAAGGCTTCGATGAGAGTTGAAACATAGTAGTGGTTGATCGGCTGGTGGTGTGTTGCGAAGAGATTGGAGTATGAGCTGACAGTGAGAATCGCCTTGGGTGCTGGAAGTTGCGTACAAAATTTCGCTAACGAACTCTTTTCCTTCGAAGTTGTCTATGGAGTAATGTTCGTGACGGTTGATTCCTTCAATGGTCTTCGTTAACGTTCGCTTGTTAGCACTAGCTAACGCTTACCCCATACCGACTCCTTCTTTTCATTCTTGGAGAGACTTGGGTCATGAGGCTTTTGTGAGCGAAGTTCCTCTCCGCCGAGCGTAACTTGTGCCTCAGAGCGTCGGATGCTACTGAAGCGTTTGCCTCGTGCACTACTCGAAGTTGGTTTCTGACTATTGCTATGGTTGCTGTGAGGAAACAGAAACTGCTTGCTGTAAGAAGGCTCACGATGGCTCGTAATTGAGTTGTACTTTGGGGTTCCTCCAGTTATAGACTTGTCCGTCGTGGGCTGAACCTTCTTCGACTGCCCTCTCCCGTCTCCCAACCTATCCTTGACCGATCGATCGAATCTTTATCGAAGCAGTCCGCTGGTTGAGCTAGCGCCCGTTACTGAATGTGGTATCAAAGCCGTCGGCCGGTCATATTCACTTTCCCGAACTTCTATGGAGGGCTTGACGGATTCATTTTCCTTATTGCGAATTCCCACAATGCCGCTTTTCTTCTGTTTGCTCTGAGAGAGGAGCTTGTGGGTGGTGGGCTGCTGCAATGGCCCAGTTGCGATCTTCTGCTGGCTGCGAACCACACTCAGCTTCTTTTTCATTTAGTCGTTAAAATATATATTACTCTTGTTCACGATCCCGGAGTTGCTGAGTTTCGCCTTGCCGTGCCTCCACAGAAGATTCTTTTCCTGGGGGAAGTGTACCGAGCTGTTTGCGGTCCTGAACCATGCTCATTGAGAATCTTAGTTGATGTAGCAAGCAGTGACTCGAATTCGGTATTGATGTCTAGTTCATGCAGTAAGGCCTCATGTGTGGGTCGACGGCCAGTCAGGAGTATCTTCTTCACAAAGGTCTCAATTCTCAAGAGCGTATCAATGGGGCGACTGCCGTTATGCCCACTATATATTAGTATGATTGTACCCGTCGAATATCTCGAGATGTTTATCTGAGCTGCCGCACTTCTTGAATAATGCTTGGGTGTGGCTTGCCTTAACCATTCGATCATTCTTACCAGCAAGGAAGTACACAGGAATGTTTAGCTTATGAGCCTCATCGATGGGCTTGAGCTTGAGAATATCCAACTCATAGTTCTCGGAAGCCATAACGAGCTAGCGAACCTTTTCACGTATGCTGTCCAGGCAAAATCTGACCACAAACTAGGGTAGTGATACCTGAGCATCTGCGATCTCAATTATGAGTGTCTCGAGGTCCGAAAAGGAGCTGTCGAGTACAAGCCCCTCCACGTTCTGATACTTCGCTGCGTAAAGTATAGCAGTCGCTGCACCCATGCTCCTCCCCCAAAGTACTATTCTCTCTACTTGATGCTCCTATCGGAGATAGCGAACAACCGTCCTGACATCTTCCTTTTCGTGGTAACCCAAGCTAATGTACTATCCCTCCGACCTTCCACTGCCCGACAGGTCAACTGTTAGCACATTTACCTAAGGAAGTAGGTGCTCCAGGTATTGGATTCTACTTAAGCGGATTTCTCACCCCGACATCCTTGAGGAGCTATTGCCATGCAGGAAGACCACAACAGGAAGTACTTACTCCTGATGTCTTAACCTATAGAAGCTGCATTCAATGCACTTCTTTCGCTTGTTCTTCATGACGATGTCCAGTCGTTTGTAGCTATGACCGTTCAGCTCGAAGTTCGTGGAGCCTACTGCTAGAGACAACGAGTACCGAGGTCGGCTCTCGCGTAGTCTTCCCTTGGTGGTCGAATGATGGACCGCCATATTTGACTGTAGTACCGCTCGAAGATGTCCATATAAAGGTGTTCTTAACGACCAATCACCAAAGTTTACTATGAATTTTCAAGGTGGTCGATCATTCGATGGGTGGCGAATATCCGGCTAGCGGGTCCTCTTGGGATAGGGAGTAGCCAGCAGTCATCTGGACAAATTAATCCATGATGACCCGAGAATTGTTGTAGGCGTAGTGTTGCACCTTCTTGTGGTCGACAATGCTGAGCCATAGGTTGTTGTCACTGGAGATCTTCTCGAAGAGAGCAATTGTCTTGTCCGGGGTGCACTTTTCATCAAGGAAAGCGCCGAAATTACCGTCTCCAACATAGACAGTACCGTTTTCGGTCGGTGTATTTCCTCGGAGTGCCTTGGTCCTCTTGAAGGCGTGCACATGATTTTCGAACACCGTCATAACTCTGTACTTATCGAAGGAGGGGATCCAATGGTACATGCCGTACACAAACGTCTGCGGATCGATTTCGATTGACTTGCAGCAGCTGTACATGGGAACGTGATAGTTGACAAACCGAGTCAAGTTTTTGCCCAACTCAAGACTATCAACAAGGAACGATTGCTGTAGTCTAAGTTATGCGATAACATTACCCACTATATGTGTTGACGTAGCCAGAATCGAGACTTATGTACTGCATGTTCGAGAAAGTGTGGTAGAAATAGGTTCGACGGCGATTCAGTGGAGGAATAGCCTTGACTATCTCAAATTTATCGTTGCGGTCGTAATGCTGGGGGAAGTAGAGGATGTAAGGAGGTCCATATTCACTAATCGTCACGTTGACTCCTGGCATTTCGTTCAGACCTACATCGTGGTTTCCGACAGTGAGTACGATCGGCATGAGATATCCAAGCTTCGTCGTGAGTGATTCGTAGAGTTTCAGATAATAGTCCCAGGTGTAAGCACATGCAGGCATGTTATCGTCATAGGCAATATCTCCGCCGATGAAATACACGTCTGGCTTCAATGTCTCCATGAGTCGGGTAAGTTATATCGCCGCCTGGGTATAGCCTGAGTCACCTGCGTTGATCATTCTGATCGGGACCGTTGGGTCATCAGAGAGAGTTCTGTAAACAGCGTTAGTCCAAAACTTGCCATCGTACTAGATCCTAATCAAGTACTTTGTCGAAGGTTTTAAATCCGTGATTAAAGCCGAATGAACAGTTCGCTAGTCCACCCAATCGAGCCCTTTATAAGGGTATGTTGTAGCCTTGACTTTGAAGTTTGAGGAGCTATTTGTCGCATCGATTTATTTGTAATGGATTGTGACATTCTCCACATCAACATGAGTGTGTAGGTTTACGAAGACGGATGTTATGGAGTCTTCAGGGAGAGTTGTATAGAGGTGGCAGGGGGGACCAGGCGGACATGCTTTGTCCAGCATGAGCATCCTCGTGAACATAGTGTTTATCCCAAAGCCGAGTTTGTGGCTGTAGTAGCCAATCTCCTCATTGTAGAAGCATAGACACGTTCGATGGAAGAACAGTGGAACCACGATGGAAACTGCTGCGACGATTAGCAGCTACTTCTTGACTCTCCAATTTCTCTCTTATTCGGCCTTTGCTAACGCGGCCTTGTTACCACCTAGTTCTGGATGTTCTGGACCTTCAACTCTGTTCATTGTCACCACCATGTATGATAGTGTGAACATCATTCCCAAGATACCGAAGGCCAAATTTATGGTGTCGGTGGCCGAGCATATGAGTGGTACAAGGCTTATGCATATCAATGTCACCTTGTACAGCACCTTCTACGTCTTCACACTCGCACGCCGCGTATCAAACCGGTCTACTTTTGCTTGGTTGCAGCTCCTGATCTGAAGGTAGATCAGGTAGCTAACCAATGCAACGAGCAGCACCGTCGACGATCCCAGAAACGCAAAGTACTGGTAGTAGTGCAGAAGTTTGCCCTTGAAGTAGGGGATCCAATAGAAGGTTGGCGACATCTGGGTAAAGATTTATTGATTAGATACCCAACTATCAACGTAGCGGTCTTAATCAGAGAAAGATCATTATGGTCATTTGACTGAACATAAATCGATCCCCAAAAAACTCACAATGGAAGCAGAGTAGGGATCATTCAACCAAGCTTCTCCAGCACCACGCACCAGTTTGCGTGATCATAAAATGACTCAACTATCCGAGCTTCCTTGTGCTACTTGACGAGGCCTTCCAATTCGCCTTCCTTAAATACGTGGTAATAACGCTTGTACACCACAGTCTGCTTCTGCTCGTTAATCTCCAGTTCCTGGTTAGGATTCTCTTTCTTTTTCTTCAGATCATGCTCGCCCTCGTATTTAAAATGGAGGTTCCATGGCACAAACACGTCCTGCTCGGCAAACTTGCGTTACTCTTGCTCGAAAGCCCAAACATAAATGAGGGCCAGTCCGGATGGGCGAAGCACCCTCAAAATTTATTCAATTGCTTGGTGTCTGTATTGACAACATAATGTACCTCAGCTTGTCGTTCGAGAAGTGGTGGATGACTGCAATGGAAATGACGTAGTCAAACAGCGATGACCGAACTGGCAATCTCAAGGAGTCAGCTGCGAAAAGCTGGTTGTTAGCGTTCTTCTCAAGAGCAGTATCCAAGAGTCCCTTGCTCCTATCAGTTCCCACCATGAACAAGTTGGGATTCACATTCAAGTACTTACCATTGCCGCATCCCACATCCAATACCAACGAACCAGTCTCCATCCCATTCAGGAACTTTTCAATTCGAGGCCAAGCCTTGTACCTCGTGTGGCTGAAATGTTTTGTGCAATCTTCGATAAACGAACTGAAGGAGGAATACGTGGTGCACTTGCTTTGT
>ERZ724508.1050-NODE-1050-length-17542-cov-5.683651_pt1 | contig 17542 bp, 6 predicted proteins | sample MGYA00376041_ERZ724508 | MGnify/ENA primary metagenome ERZ724508 (study PRJEB28724, sample SAMN07190887) | wastewater metagenome | isolation source: effluent of sewage treatment plant in Hong Hong | place: USA: Christiansburg, Virginia | collected 2016-03-01 ...
CTATTTCCTTTAACATCAATTCTATCAAAAAGTAATTAGATGAATATGTTATAAATTTGTATAATGAAGTTTTTTTTTAATTGGGATTACAATATATTATATGTGAGATTTATAGAAATTTATATATGGAAGATTATGTTCTTATCGGGCCTGTACTGCAAGCAGTGCATATGTCTAAATCTAAAAAAAAATCCAAATATCTCAAAAAGTATTAACTAAAAAGTAAAAGAACCATGGAATCAAATCATAATAAGACGGTATGCTATGAAATAAATAATCCTCAGCCAAACTTTGCAAGGTTATCTATGAAGCCTTGTACAGCCGGAATGACTGCGTAATTTTTTTCCACTTTTATGGCAGAAAACAACGAAAGAAAGAAACTTAAAATGAAGTTTATATTATAGTAAAATTAGAAGATATGCGATACTGATCGAAAGATTGAAAATAATTAAAATCTATCATAGTTTTTCGTGAAGAAACTTATTGAACCCAAGTCATCCAGATAACAATGTTCTAGAACAGTCAATATAGTCCGCACACCGGAGATAACCTCTGGATATTTTTACGATTCAAACATAGAATTAATTCGTAAAAAATCACCCAAATGCCTGATCCTTCCCGAAAGAAAAAGGAAATAAGAATCAGTTTCTAACAACAAATCTACATATATACCAGTCAATCTTAAAGAACTCATCAAGTAATAATGGGAAGAAACAAAAAGAAAGAGATTAGCACAATGTAAAACTTCATCTTGCTCGACTCGAGATCGCAACCAAATGCTGAAATAAACAAAAAGATATGAATAATAAATAAGGAACAAATAAAATGAGCAAAAATACTATAAAAGCTCCGCGATGTAGAAGCAAAATGCGCACCGATTGTACTTGTGCTAACCTTTAAAAAAAACTACTCTGCCTCTGACAAAAGAATAAATCAAATTGAAGGCCTCTGACATCATGCAAAAATATGGGATAGACGCAGCCAGATGTTGTTTCAAGGTCTCTATCCATTGATCATAATTTCATTTTACATATTCTTTTATTAATGAAAAAAATAATGCTATAAACAAGCTCACAACATTTAGAGAAGTTTGAAGAAATATTTTTTCTCGAGTTTCTCAATATTTTCATAATTAGTCTCCAAACATTTCAGCATATTGCTAATTTCTTCTTTTTCTGCTCCTTTGTGCAATTTGGCTGCTTTTTTCCGTAGAATTAATAAGCCTTGCTAGACATTTTACTTATTAAATTACTCCTAGCTAATATTGTTTAGAGTTCCTAAATTTGAGCTAGTGAAAAAATGAGGATAAGAGGAAGTTAGGGTATTGACACTGCAAAACTTTTTTGAATGAAGATCGTTTTATTTTCTAATTTAATTAATCTTCTAAATTAATTTGACTTTATTGATATAAATTTTATTTTATTTTAGAAAGTTTGATCTTTATTTACCTGACCACAGTTCTCCAATTGTCATCGTTCCTTTCACTTATTCAAACTTTAACTATTTTAGATATATAAATACATTGAAAAAATCTGAAAATTTCTTTCGCTTTTTCCCTTTTTTCTCTATACTTAAAAAACCAAGCTTATAAAAAGTCGCTCCTCTTTGTTGAATATCGTTCAGAGCAATTCTGATTTCATCATCCTAATTTTCACTGTACCTATTTTTTAAGCGTTATGTATTTTGAGTGCTGGAATATTTTCTGAGATGTCTTGATTTACCATTCGCAGTACTTGTTAAGTTTTTAAATTTTACCTCAGACTGTCGAGTTCCTGCTTCGGGGGTGTGACTTATCTATCTTATGTTCTCAGTATCGAGTTTAAATCTGACACCTTCCTTTTTTTTAATCGAAAATTTAATATTTTTAGCACTCCCTTCTTCATTTATCATTTCTAATATTCCAAAATCAATATTATAGTTTAGATTTAAAAATACAAAAAAAAACATGAAATAATAAGACTAAACATTTCAAAAGCTAAAACATGAATCAGAAATATTATAGACAAGTCGTGAGGAGTTATAAATGAAGAGAAAATAAGCCCGTGATCATTCATCAAATGTTTTGCATTATGATATCGTCAAGAGTCATGAGTACCGAAGTAAAAAATAATGAAAAATAGGATGTATCCCATTTCGAGAACGGGTAGGAAATTGGTTTTATAGCACTTTTAGATGTACAAATTCAGAATCGTCTTATGTTTAAAAATTGATTGAAATTTAACGTAGACATCCTGTCGCGATTGATTAATAACTTAAAAAAGTCCTTCAAGACAGAATCATAAAAATAAAGATTATTTAAACTTCCAGGCTCCAATTGGATTCCAATGTTATCCATCCCTTTATCAAGTAACTCAAATTATAAGCAGAATTCATGTAATTGACATCAAGACTGGCTCATACATTCAAAAGAAGCACTAACAAATGGAACCAATCATTTACCATAATTAATCAATCACATTCTACGAAGACAGAAAGTATGATGCGAGTGAAAATAATATTGTCCTGCCATTTGCTACAAATCCCTGTGATTTCAGAAAAATAGGGAACTCTATTTGCAAATGGAATTAAAGTAATTATAAGATTACCTAGGGTTTTATATTAACTTTCCAGCTGATAAAATTTTTCATCCCGACACTCTCTTTCTTTTTTAATTACTCGATTTTAATCACCAAGCTCTTCTGTTTAAAGATACTGATAGTTATGACAAAGATAATTTTTATCGAATAGCCTGGGCATATTTAAGGCCTGTTGGAGTGAGCAAAAGCCATAGAGGCTCCACTAAAATATAGCTATATCGCTATAAGTTTAACAATAAAAAGATGCAAAATTAAAAACCATTTATTCCATCAGTTTACTATGATTTTCTTTGGAGCAATCATTAAAAATACGAAGGATATCTGACAGTTCAAATTAACTAAACAATTGCACCTAAGAACAGGCATATTGATGATGATGCTTAGTGCCCTCAGAATCTATTCGAATAGGAAATTTTGGACCCAAACTACTTAAAAAGACTTGAAGCAGACCATATAGAAAAAGCAATTGAAGTAAGTCACACTAACACGAATTTACTAAGATTTTATAGGAGCAATGGAGTTTGCGAACCTCCTAAAGAATTGATATATAAACTGTAGTCATAGAAGCTAGGATGCTTTCGAACTCTTTTCGTGGGGAATTATTTGTATGCAGCCTGCTCAACAAAAAAACACTCGAACATAAAGGTATTCGAGCTTTAGAAAGGATAGAAAGTGATGACATTAAAGGGCCATCGATAAATCCTATATTCGATGATCGCGACATCAAATTAAAAGTATTTGATCACAGCAGGTTCTGATCACATTGTGAGAGTTTGGTAAATTCCCAACAACTTTGGAGAATACATTGATGAAGAATAAAGTGAGTCACTGATCAAAGCTTGGTTTACACATACGGCTGCTGTGTACTCCACTGCTTGCATTTATGTCCCTCTTAATGATAGACTATATATTGTGACTTGCTGCTACGATGGGTTTGTTCGACTTTGGCAAACTGATCTTGTGAGTGGCGAAAGTGATACCCTGAGAGAAATACTCATTAATAATTCTGAGAGAAGCCCTTCCAAAGTGTATCCCACTGCTTGTGTAGTCTATGAGTCGAATTTTTTTATCGTTGGAGATTCCATTGGCGATATCAGGATCTATGATTTCGCTCATAATAATCTGAATCTGAGGTGCCACATTCAGAATTAATAGCTGAGCAATGATTTAATAATTCATATGAAGATTCTGAACAAGAACAACATTCTGGTGCAGGCCAGCGATAATCTCATTCGACATTTTTAGCTCTCAACAAATAAGCTCAGACTGGCTCAAAAGTTTTCAGGCGCTCAGTTTTAAAACCAGTTGTGTGACTTCGCTGTATCTCCAGATAATAAATATTTAATAAGTCCATCTGAGTCAGGCAAACCCTTCATGTGGGATCTCATCACTGGACTACCTAAACCAGTTGATCATTTAAATTTGGATATCAAAGGCCCTCTCACTAGCTGCAATTGGCACCCAAAATATAACCTTATTGCTTTTGGAGGCTTTATATAGCTTTGTCCAATTATGGTATATGGACATGTTTTGTCAGAAGCTGAACAAAAGTCTGTTGCAGTTGCACAAGTTCAGTGAAACGATTTTTATAGAATATAGAATATAGAAATATAACGAATATAAATTTATTGTAAAAATATAAAGAATAAAGTATTAAATCAAGCATCTAGACATTATGAATCAGCTAAGTCAACTTAACTCCTTCTCTTCTTAATGCCCACTCCTTCTAGTTTCTTATTTCTAAAAATACTCGCATTATTCATTATCGATTAAAATCCGATCTATTTCGTTATTTATTCTTCATTTTTCGTCGAAGATCCCTTTATTGATAATTTGTCATTTTATTGTCTACCTTATTTTCTATTCACTTTTGGTTTAGCAGAACTTACGCGTCGACCCTGTGATCCGCCTACAATATCATCTCTCATCATCTTTTATGTTGTAATGGTTGATATTTTCGAAGTTGAGTTCTTTTCTTTCAGAACTGTTCTTTTATTTTTGAAGAAAGTTCCTGAAGAAGTTTGACTTTTGTCCTAGAAGTAATTTTTGTAGAATGCGTATTGATTGGGGGAAGTTGTAAATGTTGTCAAAGAATTTATCTGACTATTCGAGTTAAAAAGCTCAAACGCATAATCATAAAATTTTTTATGTTAATTCATTTGCTCTTCTGACAACATAAATATTTTTGTAAATCCACCTAAGTTTTAAGCTTAATATTGATCTCTTTTTCTTGCTTACTCGATCATGAATGCTTTTCTCTCCTAATTGGTATATTTTTTCCTTTTTCCTGATACCATTCTCTATTGTATCTATTTGTCTCTCCTAGATTTCATGTCCTTTTTCCATTTATCGGTCACATTCAGTAAACATAAAGTGTCATAAATCAAATTTTTTTTAATTAGTCGATCTAGAGGAGTGTCTGTGGTAAAACTTGGAGTGTAATTTATTTAGAGGAGATAAGGATTTAATTTATGATCGATCATAACATCGAATCCTAAAACCTAGAAACACATATCATTTCCAAAGTTATCAACGTGTGAGGCCATATAACTACTTGATAATGTCGGGTATCCTGTTATTATGGTTTTGATAAAGATCTAGTTTATCCTTTTTTTCAGCAAATCCACATCGTATCCTTACTCTGCTAGTTTTTTATAAATTGAAGTAAGGGATCTCTTGTGACCAATATCCATATGCTCAGCAGATTCATTAAAGATAAAATTTGGGCTTTATTTATTAACTGCATAATTTGTTAAATGCATAAACTTATTTTCTAAATTTTATGATCGAGGAGGTTTATACTGTTCAGTCGCAAATCGAGCAAGTCCCTCCTCGTAAACAAAAATTCTCAAGGGATCTAGACCTGTCACTAGAACGTAGATACGAAGATCAAACTTTAGTCCGTCGATCAGCAGTGGCTTATGCATATATCTTTGAACAACACATTTATCGTTTTTAATTTCTAAATATTCGAAAAATTACTGTCAATATTTCTTGTTAGGTATATCCCCCTGCCTTGACAGCTCGCTTAAGGCTTTACAATAAATGTTTGAGCTTTTCCTTGCTGTCGACATTAATGATAGGCTTGAAGGTCAGCATAATCGGCTGGCAGACTCCATGTGATAGGAAAGAATTAATATTAAGTCGGGAATTTTCTGCGAAAGGACATAAGATTTTTGCCTAGATTGTTCTTTCTGGATAAAATTGCCATTCCTGAATGAATAAAAACGATACCTGGGAAATGATTGATTTTTTGGTGTGGTTGCATTCGAGCAAAAAATTATTGGCGGACGTGACCATCGATCCAGCAGATATCGAAATTCAAATTACTGGTTGGCTCAGTGATGAGATTCCATTTGAGCTTTTTTGAGACATGTTTAACAACAGGGTATTGTGTCTCTATAATAGAAAATGAAATACCAGCAATGTTGATTATAATTTTGGATTTTTTAGTGGACTGATGCTGTGGGTTCTTCTTACCGCTAGAATAGTAAGCCTAATCAAAGGAGTCTTCGAATTTCTGCATAATATAAGTTAGGTAAGTATAATAAGTTAGCAGCTAAATTTAAATTCATCACAAATATACCAGTTTATTCATTCATTCATATCTTTAACCTTTGCAAAAATCTGTAGGCTGATTGTCACCTCCATTAAAACTTAAAATGAATAATTATATTATTAAAATAAGGGTTAGTCATGAAAGTTAGTCAACGTCAACCCATTTGCATTACGAGACTCAAGAAAAAGCCCTCAAGCTATAATCTAGTTAGTCCTAACGATTTCACAGATTCTAAAGAAACTAGGCCATAATTACGCGAGGTTAGTCACAATACACCAGTGGAAAACATCATGTCAAAGTAAATGCCGTTTCGTCAGTCCACAAGGCAATCTATTATCGTCACATAAAATCATTCATATTTTCAAAAAGAGAATATGCTTTCAAATTAAATCGTACCATCAATAAATACGAGTGAGGAAATGATAAAGAAAATAAGGTAGCTCGAATAGGCGAATGAGGACTTGCAGTGTCGAAATCAAGAACTCATGTACCGTTTAGGATGCGAGCAGAACTAGAAAAATGGACTGAATGCGCGAATCGAGAAATTATAAAAAGAACTTTCTAAATTAGAATCCTAGTTTTAATAATAAATTCGAGTGCAACAGGCCAAGGCTCAAATATCAAGATTTAATACCGAAATTCGATTTAATAGCAGTAAACTAAGATAGTCATAGAATAATCGATCCACAGAAGGATTAGGGTTTCGAAGATTATCCTTCCATGAGTCAGGGTAATACCATTCATAAGACTTATCTATAAAAATTAAAGAATACAGAAACCAACTTTAAGTCTAGAAGATAAAGCGGATCAACTTAGAGAGGTAGATGATGTCAATAAAATAAAATGTGAAGTTGTAATTTAAAAATGAGTTAGAGTCCTTGCAACATAAAGTAGATAATTTAAAGGAGACAATAAACAGAAAAGATAAAGAAATAATATAGAAATAGAGTTTAATTCAAAGATATATTGTTAAAAAGTGAATATGAGCTTTTACAAATTAGCAATCCAGTCTTAATTATGATATCTACATTTTTTTACTCATGCTCACCTCCTTTCGTTGTCAATATCTATGTTATGACATCTTTTTTATATTTATTATTCTATTATTTTCGAAAACTACTTTAATAACTGAAATATTATTTATTTTATCATCACACTCTGGATTTTATGTTGATTCCAATAATATAAATATGAAGTCCGAATCTAAAGCTGAAAATAAGGTAGAGCCTAAGGTCCTCACAACCTCCACTGGCCAACCTATTGATGATAACCAGAACTCAGTCACTGCAGGTGAGTATGGACCTATTGTTATATCTGATTTCCATCTCATTGATAAATTAGCTCACTTCGACAGAGAAAGAATTCCAGAAAGAGTTGTCCATGCAAAGGGCGCAGGCTACCATGGTTACTTTAAAGTTACTCATGATGTTTCCAAATATACTAAAGCAAAAGTTTTTGAATCAATTGGAAAAGTTACTCCCATTTTTACAAGATTCTCCACTGTTGCTGGCTAAAAAGGAGCAGCAGATACTTAACGTGACCCAAGAGGTACTGGATATTTAAATTTTTAGGTTTTGCTATCAAATTTTACACTGAATAAGGTAATTGGGATATGACCGGAAATAACACTCCTGTCTTTTTTATAAGAGACCCAATCAAGTTCCCTGATTTTATTCATACACAAAAAAAAGATCCAAGGACTAATTTGAAAAATCCTACTGCAATTTGGGACTTCTGGGGATTATCACCTGAGAGCACACATTAAGTCACCATCTTAATGAGCGAAAGAGGTATTCCTGATGGTTTTAGACATATGCATGGATATTCTTCTCATACTTTTAGATGGGTAAATAAATAGGGAGAGGCTTATTGGGTTAAATTACACTTTAGAACAAAAAGTGGAATTAAAAATTTGACTTCAGAGAAGGCTACTGAGCTTCTAGCTGATCCTGATTATGCTAACCGTGATATGGTAAACCACCTTGATCAAGGAAAAACTGCATAATGGGATTTTTCTATTCAAGCTATCCCTGAAAAAGATGGATTTAGTTATAAATGGAATATTTTTGATGTTACAAAAGTAGTTTCTCAAAAGGATTACCCACTTATTCCAGTTGGAACAATGGTTCTAAATAAGAATGTTGATAATTACTTTGCTTAAACTGAGCAATCAGCATTTTCTCCAGGTCATCTTGTCCCTGGTATGGAACCCTCAATGGATAAAATGTTACAGGGAAGACTTTTCTCTTACCCTGATACCCATAGACACAGATTAGGTGCAAATTATGAGCAAATTCCTATTAATTGTCCTTATCGAGCTAAAGTTCATAATGGACAAAGAGATGGACCAATGAGAGTTGATGGTAATCAAGGATCAGCTCCAAATTACGAGCCCAACTCAATGGGATCTGGAGGAAGAAACACCTTCTTATTCAATAAAGATGCCAGATACGAGCCATACAGAGTGACAGGACTTGTTGCCCGACACAGACCAAATCACCCTAATGATGATTTCTCCCAGCCTGGACTTTTATTCAGAAAATCCTTTGATGACCAAAGCAGACAAACAACCATAAAAACTATCGCTGGTAGCATGAAAGGCGTTCCAAGAGATATTCAAGAGAGAGCAATTAAAAACTTTTTCAAAGCAGACCCATAATTCGGATAAGGAATATCTAAGCTTCTTAACTTCCCTGCAGTAAAATCAAGAATTTGATTAAAGTTAAACAAATAAATTATTCAGAAGTTTAACTAATTTTTAAGTTATTCTATTTATAATAATTGCCAGTTAATTTCTAACATGAAGTCCCTCGCTAACGACATTCGAATGTATGAAGTTTGATAGCATAGCACTGAAGGAAAGCCTGAGTAAAATTTGCAGGACCAAAAAGTTGTCAATTTTCATTCAAATAAAAAACTTCAATAGTTAATCGAATCAAATAGTTAATGTGAATCTGCAATAAAGTTATTAGAGAAATAAGCATAAAAACTATAAGCTGCAAACAAAGTACTGGATTAGCAATTAAAAACTAAAAAATAGTAGCTTGAGAATACTCGAAAATAATTAGAGGATTAATAAGAAAGTAAAAATATAACAATTAAGAATAATAGAACTAGGGACAGCAATAAATGCAGGAGTGGATTACTCATGTGCAAAACTACTCAGGAGTGCCTCAGTAAGTCATCGATTCTCTGATAAGCTTATAGTATGAGGTTTCTGGCGATGACCAATAAATGTAGTTCATATCATTATTTAGATGTCTGTCCTGTTATCAACCTATGCAAGTCGGAGTACAATGCAAATACTTGCCCTGCTATCACCTATTTCACTCCTAATGCATTGTAAACCATTTGAAAGTCAATAAGCTCTGCCCAGCTTGCGGAGAGTCAGTGTCTCAATGATCATCTAAATTATCTATATCTTTTCACTGATATGCTAATGATGAATAATATTTTGCAAGAGAGTGCGATAGAAAAATCAAGAAAACTCGTTATAAATCATCATAATCTCTTAATTGAAAATATCATTAACAATATATTAGGCTAAAAAATATTTTTATTCCTGTATTTTCTACTCGTTCCTTTTCCATTTCTCTTATTCTTCTTCAACCAACAGCTTATCAAGCAGAGCGTAAGAATTTTCTGCCACTTTCACAGGGTCTAATTCATATTAGTTAAATTATTATCTCCCTATTTTTACTTTTAGGATCAGTTTTAATTGGGCAAAGATTTTATCGAACACTTTTAACATGCTCTTATGGTATTGAGTTGTGGCTGCAGTTGAGTGAGATTAGAAATTAAAATATTGTTTAGGTCGAAGGGTGTCAATTATTTCATTGATGCACTTGTAAACGCAATGGTTGTAAAAGTATTGGTTTTCTATAATAGTGGAGGAGTAGCTCTCTGATTAAAAATAGTTTAGTAAATCGCTATCAAGAACTTGCTCGAACTCGTTTTCATCTTCGTAGATTTATTCTTCGTTCTCTATATAGTAATTTCTAAGAAGCCGGAGACATCTAAGAGGTGGGTCTCCAAGAGGAGTGTTTATTTTAGTTAAAAATTTGGCTGAATGTTATTTATCTTCTATAAATTTGAAGAGTCTATAAAACAAATCCATTGAGTAAACTTAATTACATTTAATTTTGAGCTAAACTTGTTCAGCAGCTTGGCGACAGGATAATAGATATGAGTGTAGAATATTCTCTTTCTCTAAGAGCTACTCGCAAAACTATTGCAAGAGATTTTCTACAATTGAAAGATAGATTTCATTTGATTTTCGAAACTCAAGCTCGGGAATGTGCTCAATTGTGATATTCTTAAATGGAAGGTTTTGATTCGAAGCGAAATTCTATTGAGAGTAGCTCTCAAGCTATTTTTCAAACTATATACAAAAACTGCTGCTTGAAGGCTTCTATTGTTTTTACTATGGAATTTGACTTAGCTACTCGAAATTATCTAAAATTGACAGTTCTTGCAGTAATTTATGGTCACTCAAAGTCTTGATCAAAGATTTATTTTATTCTGAAGATTTTCGCTGTCTCCTCAATGCATTTCGAATTTTAGTGGGACTTTAAATGAAATATTGATTTTTTACTTGAGATTCCACGATTTACTTACATTTAATTTGAAATTAGCTTATATTCTTGTCAGATTCTTAAATGATTTGCTAAATTTTCTATGGGGTTCGAGTCATCTTCAGCTAGTTTAGTTCCAGACACATTATCTTCCATTTTAACTCTTGTTCTTTTCGAAAAGATTACAGATCTCGAAAACTAAGTGGAGGATTTGAACTATTCTCTGTCTATGTGCCATATTATCGATAAGATGTTGTACTCATTATATTGATATTTGTCGAAGTTGCATTTTTTTTTTATTACTTCATCTCGTTTTCTTATAATTTTGTAAACTTTTTTCGACGCATATATTATGCGTTGTCTAAATTAAACCTTTACAAGGTCTACTGATCAAAGTATGACTATTTTCTTTGGGGACATCTAGTATTTATCTCAGGGACGAGTTTTTTCTTTTTTTTAAACGGATCTTCAATCTTAATTTAATGCTAAGGGAGCTAAAATTTTACTCGGCTTATTTCTTTATTTTTTTTTATCTTCAATTATATATTTTTAGGAGCTTTCTTCTGTTGGCTTTGAGAGTTTTTTAACTTTTTTTTTCCTTGCGTTTTTTATTTAATAAACTTTTAACTGATTTTTTTCACTGGAGTTCTTTCTGTTTGAACTTTGGTTGATGTTTGGCAATTTTTCTCGTATTCCCGATGAGAATAAATTTGCTTAGATTTTTTTTAATTGCTTTTTAGTGGAGATCTCTTTGTTAAACAATTTCTTTCATGTGAAATGGGTGATGTATTAGGTGCTTGCTTTTCTTTTATATTGAGAGGAGAAATTTTGTTTTTGCTTTTGCTGCTCGTCTATCTTTTTTTATATTTGACATTTTATTTTTCGCTATTAGACTTGGATTTGCTCGAAGTTCTTTCCTTGAATATTTGTGTGTCCTGGATATATAATTGATTTTTGCGTTAAGAGGGGATGAGATTAGTGTGCCTTCTTTGCAGTTTAACTGGTTTTTATTTTTTGCTATGTAAACTGCTTCTAACTTACATTATATTCTTAGATTTATTTGGATAATATTAACCACCTGATAAGATAAATTTACTAATTATGTATTGGTATGAGACTGATTGATAAATGATATATGATCAATAATAATCCTATTCAAATAGGAACCTGTTTTAGATTAATATACTCATGTCGTTGTTCATTTTCCGATTTTTTACCTGTTTAGGAATATTACACTCGCAGTCAATCATAATCATGTTCATAATTATAATAGGATCCTCCCTTTATACTGAAATTATTTTCGAATGTCTGACCTACATCAATTTTATCCTTTCAAGACCGTCTGATCGAATGAAATTGTTTCCTTTATCATCAATCTAATTACTTAATAAAAGGTGCTGAATGTTAGGCCATTTTCCCTTCGATAAATGTTTTACTCCCTCATTCCCTATTTCACAATTCTCTGCATTATTTAGTCAATTACATGCGTAAAGCTTTTAAAGGCAGGGCATATTCACATTTTTCAAATATTTTATTCCAGCCAATCCAATTTTATTATCAGCTAAATGGGAAAACAATTACATAAAACTAGCTCAGTTAAATTTTTTAAGTTTGAATTGGGGATAAATTTTAGTCCAATTCCAGAAATATTGCAGTTTTCTAATGAAAGGACAGCTATTTTATTTTTTAGAGACTCAGTCAGCTTTTATAGCCCGCCACTTTATATTTTGTTATGACCTCAAATTTTTCAATTCGTACTTAAAACCACAGATTTTAACTCAGGAAAATCGTTTTGGAATATCGATTTTACTCCAGCTGCTGATAGACTATTAAATTCTGTGTCAATTTTCAAGTACGCAGATATAGACATTGTATGTTAGGCATTTTTAGTTTGACAAGACCTTTTGCACTTGTATCAGTTATGCCGCATTTGCCTGCGTTAATATTGACTCACCTAAGTTGAGAATGGTTAAATTCTTCGAGTCTATGGTTTAGTCTTGGCAAATGTCAAGCCAATTAGATTTATAGCCAACTGCCTTAGAGTAGAATTACATAGACAGAGACTTCGGTCTTCCTTATTATATACTTTCCTGATGATATTTTTCTTGATTTTGCCATTTCTCTCTTTATTTTGATTGAGTGGGTCATTTTTCAGCCCTGTTTTTGATTTGTTCATTTGAATAATAAAAGAATAATATAGAGTGCGAATTCTAAGGATATATGCGAGTGTGGCTGAATATGAATAATAACCGAAGAGAAATAAATAGAATAATTAATAAAATTATAGATTTATAGAATGTTTGGAGAGTCTGATGACAATTTAGATATCTAGCATTATCTGTCCATCAAGTATCGCATCAAACCTATAACCACTCACCAAACGCCAATAACCACACCCAATTCCAACTTAAAAGAAGATTAATAAGTATGTTATCTCGGTACTTTAGTTTTTTGCCTATGTTAGGAATCGTAAATATAAGCAGGCTTTTATACTAGGTCAAAACATCATCAAAAACAGGCCTAATAATAATACTGTCGCGTCTTTTTGCGAATTTTTGAACAGGAATTTTATTTAGAATGGGGAATAAATTAATAACCAAACACTCCACGAATAAGAAGAATAATCAGACGAGTCTTAGTCCACCTCATCAGAAGATGATGAAGAAGATGAAACTTAATCTGAATAAAATTCCAAGGACGAAATAAGTGAAAATAGTGAGTTATAAAAATCGTAGTCTGAAATTCCCCAAGAGGAAGTGAATCAAAGAAAAGAAGAAGGAAGTTTGTTTAAGAAAAATAAAAAACAAAATGAGAATAATGAAGGATAAAAGAAGAATATATCAAATCCATATATACCCAAATTAGCTTTATCAACGACGCCCAAAATAAAGGTAAGGAAGATAGAGAATAAGGAATAAAAAATTAATTCGAAAAAGATGGACCTATAAAATAGAGGTTCAGCAGACAAAATAAAAAATGAAGAAAAAAAGCTAACATCTGAAAAGGACTTAGTAAAGAACATCATAAATATAAAGCTAAACTAATAAAACAACTATGATCGATAACGAAGATATAAAAATACAACTATGGCTGGCAATGCATCAAAGAAATGTGTTAAACTGCCATGGATAAAAAACAAATTTACAAATATTCAGCCCACAAACATTATGGTTGAAAACAAATAAAATGTTGCTTAAAATGAGAGTAAAATAAAATAGAACAGGCACAAGTACATAGTGAAAGTCAAGTAAAATGAAAAAAAGATGGGTAAAGAAAGCGAAGGGGATAAGAGGGAGTTAGGGATAGTATAAGAATAGAGATAATAGAACAAAGAGCTGAATGACATTAAGTTAAAAAGAAATAGTTATAAGGTGAGCAGTAATTGCATCAAAAACAAGCTTGATGAAAAAAGAATGAGCATAAATAGTATCAATTTTAAAGTATTCGAGAATATTAAAATGTTGAATAGGAATGCGAGTGCTTGCGAAAATAAGACTACAGAGGGTCAATCCACTTGAACTATTTAATTTGTGTTTGAAGAATATTTAATATTAGTTTAATATACTATTTATTCAAACTCATATATCAAACCAATTTACGACTATTCTTTATTGGTGTCACTACGTTTTGATTTGCCCCCTGCATGCTCGTATACCCACTGTAATTGAGGCTATTCAAGTTGCTACTCCCAGCTCTTTTATCGACGATCTCTGAAGCATTGATCCTCATCATTTTTGCTTTGAGTAAGCTAATTTATTTCTGATGCTCCACTTAATTTTGTTTGACTATCTGCTCCAGCTATTTACACTTTACAGCATATTAGGTCTGATGTTCTGATCCATTCATTGTCAGTAATTTATCGTACTTGTTCTGAAGAACTTATAGCTTCGTTTGCAGTTCAAATATTTTTTCATGCTGCATGTCTAATATTTCGTGGATGTCACTATTTTTGAATACGATTTTTCGGTAAGATTCCAACTCTTTTTACATACACTTTTTTGATTGCTTCGTCATTTACAACTATTTTGTCAATAATTGATTCTTTCGGATGAGTAGTTCATAATCTGATTGTCTTGATTTTTTCTACATTGAGTCCACTTAGTTATCTATCTATAGTTTTTTTGTCGTTTCGTAAGTGGATATGGAACTTAGACCTAAAGACGTCTTATTTTTTTTCATTATAATTTATTTTATAATTTCTTCCTTTTTATTGCTCACCTTTACTTAGGTCGTGAGCTCTATTATTTCTATTATTTAGAACTCTTTTGCAATTCATTATTAAATAAGTTATACATTCCTTATATTTTATTGTATATAATTCGAAAAATGTTACCAACTATCATTGGCAAGCAAAACTCCTCCAAAAATACCAACCTACTCAAATAATAAGAATAAAATGGGACCCTAATTACGGGAATCATTGAATAAGAAGTCTCATCCAAGCATAAATTATCAGGCAAAAAATTTCAAGTCTATGTGATTGAGGATTCAATGCCTCCCACTACTTTTGCAGCCCATTAAAAGTACACGAATTTGCCATCGACTGTTTAGTTCAGCAGGATAGTGGCCAATGTCATCACCTCGCTCAGTACATCGTATTTTAAGCAAATTGAGACAAAAAAGTAAGTGATTTGCTAATTTAGAGGGAACCAGTCTTAGGGAATCATCGAAAAATGGACTAAGTACTTAAATTATGAAGAGAATAAGGCATTAGTATCAGATTGCTTTTGGTTTGCTATATGTAAATTTTTTAGACCAGCCTAATTTCCTAATTCTGAGAAGTAGTTAGAAAAAAGAATAGCTGACAATTATATAGGATTATTTTTATCGATTGAAGATAAACATTAAAAATAACTATTCTTTAAATAATACTTTAATGTGTTGGCTCAATCAGTATTCTACTCATTTTTCTACGCATATCCGAAATCAAGATCAAAATTCAATAACAAACTCAAAGACTAATTGCTCAGCATGTTCTCTCAACTTTTCACTGGTGTTTAGATAAGCAATACGAAGAACTACTATTAGAAATGGACTTTGGATTTAGGGACTGGCAATATTTTAGCAAAAAAATCAAAGAACTCTCCTAACTAGGATGAACTCGCTAAAACAATGGATTCGAATAAAAAAGCGAAAATAAGTTTCAATAGCTCTGTGTTTGAGCGTACGAAAAAAAGAGAAACTTTGCCAATACGATACAGTCCAATTGTTGAGTTGTACCTGAAAAACCATAAATACAAAACTCGTAATTATGTGTCGTAGTTCAAGATGAAGTACAGTCAAGTAGACAAAAACGATAAATAGAAATAGGCAAAATTTGCTGATTATCGTAACTAGGCCACAAGAATATTAGAATGGTCTCAGAACCAGAAAGTCGAATAAGACAAAAAACGATAGCAACTGGAATCATAGATTAAAGCAATAAAAAGATAAACAATAAATCATCATAAACGTCTTGATCGTAGGAAAGCTGAAGAGCTAGAAAGAGGTGCTCATTAATATGCTAATTATTTGGTTTCAATGTTAAACGCAGGCATAACTATGACCAGCTTGGGTGTGATCAGGAAGAACGTTTCATGATTTATTTTCAGCTTCTTGACTTTATTATAAATAAAAAGTAAATATAAATAATATTGCATGCATCATACTCCAACTACGCAGCAAATTTTACTATTGAGTATCTTATCTATCATATTAAAATGCTCACGGTTTCTAATGCTGAACTATATCTTTGGACTACGGGTTTGGGAATTTAGAAGCCATGTTAAGCCAATTGCGGTTGATTTATCGTCACTCTCTTTCAACTTCAATGATAATAATTTCTTCCATTTGCCCTCAGTTAAGGAAGAGAATCCCTGAATTCCTATTTTGTTATAGGCTTCATTAATTCATGAAATACATATGTCAATGGATTTGATGTGAGGCCATTCAGCTTTGGCTAAATGTTTTGCTCCTTCATTGCCTAATCCACATTTGGATAACAACAAAAATTAAAGACGATAAAGGTCAGCTTTAATTAACATCTTAATTCCATTGCTACCGATCAAGTTCTAGTCTAAGACTATATGGAGGATGTACTTAGGACCAATTAGGTTAAACTGTTGATTTTTTGGTCAATAAATTTTAATATTCCAAATTAAGTTATTTGATTTTTTTCTGTGTAAAATTAAATGTACAGAGGTGTAGACTTTTTAGTTTGTATAATTTTTTTTCCATAATCAGTTTCAGTCCTTAATTTCCTACTTTATTTCTAGATAAATGCAAAGATTCTAGTTCAGGCCATTCTGACATGAGTAGTTTCTCCACTCCTTTTGAAGTGAGCTAATTGTTATCTATTTATCTTCAATATTTACATAGCCAAAGACGCTCGATTTTATTGACTGAAACTTTCTCTAGATCTTAGATCTGCTTATCTGTGATTTGGCAGTAAGCTGAGTTAGGCAATACTTACCCATGTTGAGCCACTTGAGATCCTCCCAAGGCCTGAAGCTCAGAATAATCTTCCATTCGCGGTGGTATTTGGCTACTTAAACCAATAATTACATATATTAAGGGATTTTTCTCTTTCGTTATAGCAGCTATCGACTAGTTCGACCAGTTGCCTTTGTCTCTCCAAGTTGGATTGTGTACAATTGCCCATAGAAACTGTATAGTGAATTAATTATAACAATTTTTGTTTTAATCAAAAATAAAGACTGTTAAATAATAAAATCAAAAAAAGAAGGATATTTAATTCATTTAATCGTACTCCATTATGGTGCAGTCTCATTTAAGTAGAATTAGTCTCTTCAAAATTGACTGGACAGGTTTTTAATTTTTAACTATCTCACATG
>ERZ724508.1051-NODE-1051-length-17540-cov-9.617158_pt1 | contig 17540 bp, 20 predicted proteins | sample MGYA00376041_ERZ724508 | MGnify/ENA primary metagenome ERZ724508 (study PRJEB28724, sample SAMN07190887) | wastewater metagenome | isolation source: effluent of sewage treatment plant in Hong Hong | place: USA: Christiansburg, Virginia | collected 2016-03-01 ...
AGGTCGGCCATCGCCTGCACCTGCATTTCCGTCTGCCCGATGCCGGCCGGGATGTTGCCCGAGGCGAACGACGCGATGGACGCGGCCGACTCGAAGCCGCCCTCGACGGCCGCTTGCGCTTTCTTGTCGGAGATCGCGCCGGCGACCGCCGAGCCAATCGACCCGAGAGTGCCAGAGACAGCATCGCCGAGTGATTCCTGGCCGCGCTCGTAGTTCGCCCAGATCCCCGCGGTCTCGTCGACCGACTGCGCGAGCCCGCCGAGGCGACCGGACAATGCCTGAAGAGGCGCGTCTGCATCGCGCGCATAGTCGCCGATTTTCTCGATGCCCTTCGCCCGCCTCTCGAGCGCGTCGGCGGCATCCTTGTCCGACTTGGACTTGGCATCCTTCGCGGCCTTTGCCGCCTTCTCGATGCTGTCCTTCTTCTTCTCTTCGGCCTTTGCCTCGGCCTCTCCAACGCGCACGACTTCGGCAGAGAGCTCGAGCTGCGCCTGGAGATCGAGCTTCCGCCGCATCAGCTCGTAGGTGGAGCGCGCAATGCGCTTGGCCGACAGGTCCGCCTCCAGGCGATAGCTTTCCAAGGCGAGGCCCGCCATCTTGCGCTGATGCTCGTCCTCGTATTGCGCCTCGAACTCGAGCAGCTCGACCTCGCGGCGAATGCCAGTTTCCTTGTCTGCTAGCTCTTTGGCCTCGCGCTCGGCCTTCTTCTTGGCAGATTCGCCGGCCGCGGCGCCGCGATTCCTCGCTGCCTCCAGCTTCGCGAGACGCTCCTTTTCCTTCTTCTCGATCTCTTTGCCCGCCTCCTCGGAGCTCTGGTCGAGCCCCAATGCCTTGAGGGGATTCCACGAGATATTGCCAAGAGACTTGGCCAGCGCCGACCCAACACCATCTGCGAACTTGCTGGCACTCTCGAGACTGGAGCTGAGATCCCTGGCCATATTCTTTGCGGTTTGCAATGGCCAGTTGGCGCGCTCCTGAGCGTCAGCAATAAGCCGAAGCGCCTTCTCTTCGGCCGCGCGGGTGCGCGCGAGGTCCGCGACCAGTGGGTTCAGCTCTCGCTGGATCTCGAGGATGTTCGCGGAGATGATCTGCTCAGAGCTCGCAGTGAGCATGCCGCGCTCTCGGTCCCGCGCCATGTCCTCCTGGGCTTTGGCAATTCGAGTGCTGAGATTCAGGGCCACGCTGTCGCGCGCCGATGCCTCCTGGTGGAACTCGAGGTAGAGCGTCTTGAGTTTCTCGAGGTCGTCACCCGCCTCGGCAATCTTCCGCTCGTCATCGCCAAGCAGGTTCAGATCGAGATCGCGGCCTCGCTTCTCGAAGTCTGCGAGCAGCTCGTTGAAACGCTCTTGGGTAGCCTTTATCGGCTCGAGGACGTCCTGATAGGAGTTGAGACCCCCGACCAATTCGATGATGCCGCCGACCGCGGCGACGGCCGCCCCCGCAAAGCCCGCGATGCCGACGACCTTGTTCAGGAACTCCATTCCGCGGCTCGTGCCCTCGACGCCGCTCTTCAATTTCCCCAGGGCGCCGACTTCCTCAGCAGTCGCGCCGGCCGCTTCGCGCGCCGCCTGTACGGCTTTGCGGCGTGCCGCGGCGGCGGCCTCGCGGGCGTCGACCTCCGACCGCAGCGCCGAGCGCGACTTCTCAGAACCGCGCGCGAGGACGTCGGAAATATCGCCGTCTTCTTTGCCCGCGGCACTTGCCGATCGGATCCGGTCCTCGGTCTTCTTCAGCTCGCCCTGAACCGCGCGCAAGGTCGCCGTCGCGCGGTCTTGCGAGTCCGCGATGAGGTCGAGCTTGATGGAGCCGGCGACTGGCACTCAGGAACCCTTTGCCGCTTCCGCGGCCATTGCCTTTTCAGCCCGGTACGCGCGCCAGAAGCGCGGCACCCAGGCGGCATATCGTTGTGGCCAGCCGGAGAGAGGGCAGACCTCGGCGTTGCTCTCCAGCATCCGGATGACCCGCAGCTCCCCCGACTCGATGACCGCCCGCACGGGACACGTCGGCCAGGCGACCTCGCGCAGCTTCATCGCGTGCGCGGCGCACTTCGCCGGGTCGTGGTTGCATTGGCTGAAGTCGTTTCTCGCGCATGGCGGCAGGGCTCCGAGCGACGCGAGGAAGGGCAGCCAGGGGGCGAGCCTTACTCGCTCGAGTCCAAAGGGATGGCGTGTCCCGTGCTCTCCTCGAGCACACACTCGCCGAGCGGCTCCAGGTGGACGGCGTGCATCCGGGAGAGGGCCACACGCACTTCGCGCGGGGTCTGGGCGTCGATGCGCTCGCCCTTCGCCGTGAGGCCGGTGATGGACGTCACGCCTAGGTGCGCGGCCTTCACGTAGGCCGGCCCGAGCGCGGCGCGATCGAGGGCGGGGAGTCCGCCCGTGCACTGCAGCTGCTCCTCGTCGTTGAGCGGCCGATACGTGATGCGCAGCGCATCGGGCCCGACCTCGTCGCAGTCCTCGATCTTGAGCCAGCGGATCGGTCGACGCTTCTCGCGCGCCGCAGGCTTTCCCGCCTCCAAGTCCGCTTTGCTCTGCTCGACGAACTTCAGGCGCACGGCGCTGTCGGCGCTGCACACGCGCGTCGTGCGGTCGTCGAGATTGATCATCGAGAGTGGCACGGCAGACTCCTCAGCCAGTCATGAAGCGGAACGGCGAGCCCGACGCGTTGGCGCCGGCGGTCTCGGTCTGGGGGATGCGGCACTTGTAGGTGTTCTTCCGGACGATGAAGCCGCCCATCGCTTCGTCCTTCGAGACGACCTCGGCCATGTAGGTCGGGATGAAGCAGCCCGCGGCGCGACCCGGGATGGTGCACAGGTCGAGCTGGAAGCCCGTCGTGATCTCCTCGCCTGGCGGGGTGATCACCGAGTAGTCCGTGAGCAGGTGCGTCACGGTGACCTTCACCTCGCGGTCGCACATGAGCCACTTCGCGAAGCCGCCGATCCCGTGCGTCGCCTGCATGTCGGCGGTCATCTCGATCTCGACCTGCGGGATCGTCGTGAGCGTGCCGCCGTAGCTGATCGAGGCGCCGTTGGCGACGTCGAGCATCGGGAGGTTCGGGTACTGCTGCGCGTACTGCGCCGGCGTCCACGTGCCCGCCTTCGACCAGTAGCCGAACTTCGTGCCGTAGACGGCGTTGATGAGCTGCCCGCCGACGCAGGTCAGCTTGACGCTGTTGCACACGCCATCGCGCGAGCGCAGCACGGCGCCGCCGTCGGACTGGCCCAGCGCGACCTGTGCGGTGAACGGCACGGGCTGGCCGAGCGACAGCCAGTGCGTCAGCCCGCCGTAGCTCACCGAGCCGTTCGTCGGCACGCCCGGCAGGTTGATCCACGGCACGATCGCGTCAGGCGTCGAGGCCGTGTCGACGGTCTTGATCCAGACGATCTTGCGGCCACTTGCGGCCGCGACGACCGCGAGCAAGACCGCCATGCCGGACCATCCGGTCGACAGGTCGCCGTCGGTGTACTTCACCGAGCTCACCGTGTGGCCGCTGCCCGGTAGCGCGGCCTTGTAGCCGATGGACGCGGACGACCCGAGGCACGACTTCAGGAGCAGGGAGCGCGGGGTAACGCTGGGGTTCGCCGACGGCGTCGTGAGCGACTGGCCTTCGAACACCTGCTCGAGCTGGAGCTCGCTGCCCTCGCGCGAGCCGGGCTCGATCAGGTGCGAGTGGAAGCCGCCGCGGAAGGCTTCGACCTTCAACGCCTCCTGGACGAACTCGGGCACGAAGGCCTTGCAGCTGATGTGGTCGGCGTCCGCGAAGGACGTCTCTTCGACGCCGAAACCGCCCGCCTGCTCTTTCAGCCACACGCGCCCGATGGTGTTGGGAAAACCCATGTCAGATCCCCGTGAGGTTGTAGGTTGCGGCGAAGCTCACGGCGCACACGATCTGGCCGGGCACATCGTCCTCGGCGGGGACCCAATCCCCAATCTCGGAGCAGCCGAAGAAGTCGGAGTGGAGCGACGCGCCGATCCCGCGAAGCCACGCCAGCACCCGCTCGCCGTCGCTGATGATGCGGCGGCGGAGCTTGGGCCCATCGGCGTAGTAGAAGCGGAGCTCGAAGACGGTCGTGACCGTGCGCGCCTCGAAGGTGACCGACGCCTTGAGCGGCCCCTGGATGAGCTCGAAGACGCGGTCGGGCTTGACGTTGCCGTCGTCGCTCTCGCCGTCGTCGTCGTGCGAGAAGCGGTCACCGAACTTCGCGAGGTCGTCGGGCTCGATGCCCTCGACGCCCGTGATGATCAGGTCCTGGAGCTCCTCGCCGCGCATGTCAGACCCGCTCGACGGTGACGTTGTGCGAGCCCGTGACCTCGCCGTCGCCGACGCCGTTCGACTCGTCGCGGTCGACCCACACGCCGCCGATCGCGTCGCGGCACGCGGCCTTGAGCCGGATCTCCTGGTCGCTCTGGAACGTGGCGCCGTCGAAGCCGGGCGGGACGCGGCCCATCGCGGCGAGCGCGAGGCGGCACGCAATCTCACCAGCCGCCCGGAACGCGTCCTGGTCGCCGATCCAGTGCGGGTAGTCCTCGTCCTTCGTGAGGATGGTGCGCACCCGGTCGGTCGCATCCTCGGCGACACGCAGCCAGGTGGCATAGCTCTCTCGCGCGGCCCACGACGCATGCGAGGAGAGCGCCATGCGCTTCGCATCGTCGGGCGTCACCGGCGCGCGGAACTGCATCGCGACGACGTGCAGGACCTGGCGATAGCCGCGCACCTCGTCGGAGCTTGTGACCCGCCAGTCGAGGCGGAAGTTCTTCGCCCGCGTCGCGAGCTGCGCGCCCGGGATCGCGACCGTGAACCGAAGGCCCTTGATCGTGTCGGCGATCGCGGGCGTGCTGGTCGGCGGCGTCTCGAGGCGCACGACGAGGCCGTTGATCTCGGCGAGTCGAACCTTCGACGCCGACCCCAACCCCGAGCCGTACCAATACTCGCGGCCCACGACGAGGCCCGTCACGGCGTTGAGCGTGAGCACGTCGGGGCTCGACCCAACCGCGGTGACGGCCAGGTCGACGGTGTCGGGCACGGCGGTGAGCGTCGCCTTGAGTTCGCCGTTCGGACCGCGCAGCTCGACCTCAGCCGAGGCGCCGCGCACGTCGGGGGTGAGGGCGACGCTCTGCGTCAGGGCCTGCTGGGCAGGCGTCTGCGCCTGAAGGAGTTCGATTGCCATGGCCGCACCTCAGTCGTTGGTGCAGCCGAAGGCGCCGTCGGGGGTGCCGACGCCGTAGAAGGCGTAGCCCATGACCACGGTGACCGTGTCGATGGCGCCGCCGTTCTCGCTGTCGGTGTACATCTTGGGCGCCATGCGCTCCCAAGCACCGAAGGCCTGCTCGTCGGGGATCTGGGTGCCGATGATGACGTCGTCGGCGTCGTCGAAGTAGGGGTTCTCGACGTAGGTGATGTTGTCCTTCGCGACGATGTTGACCTGCTGCTGGTCACTCGTCAGCGCCGAACGCGTCGCCTGGATCACCGCCTCCTCGTTGTCGGGGTGGTACTCGATCGTGTAGCCCGCGCCGGTCAGGTCGTAGACCTGGCCCTGGTAGTTGGTCCACGTCTTCATGCCGTTGCGCATGGTGATGTGGGTGGCGCGGTCGTAGTTGCCCGAGACCTTGTTCGAACGGGTGCCGCTGGCGCGCTCGTGGTCGGTCGCGAACAGGGCCTTGGTGCCGTGCACCATGTTGGTCGTGAAGGCCGCGGCCTTGATGGCGGCGGCCGCCTCGCTGATGGTCGACGCCGCGCTGAAGCCGAGCTTGCGCATGCAGCCTTCGCGGTAGCCGTCGACCTCGTCCGGGGTGAACGGGTCGAAGCCGATCTTCGCGACGTACGCGACGTAGGTGTGGGTCTGCGGATCCATCGCGGTGAACGCGCTGGCGTTGATGGTCGCGGACTTATCCCAGGTCGCGTAGTTGCCGAGGCCGGTGTACGGCGCGTCGACGACCGCGGCGGCCTTGTCGTAGCGCCACCGGAACGTGCGGGTCCACGCCTGGTTCTTCACGTCGACGTGATTGCCGGCGCCTTCGATGAAGGCCTTCGTGAGGACGCGCTTGACGTTGCTGATCGAGAAGGCTGCGGTTGCCATAGACGAGACCTCGAAGTAGCGGCGCTCACGAAGAGCGGCAGTTCGATTCGCCTAGTACCGACGACCTCCGAAAACCGAACACTCAGCGCTCAAGAGGTGTCCCTGCCTCGCTCCCAACTCACACTGGAAGAGCCTCACACGAGGAACGAACACCCGGGAGGGAGGCAGGGACGGGGGATCAGCTGCGGGGAAGGTCCCGCATCGCGGCGGCGAGCTCGCCGTCGAGGACATTCAGGCCGCCGGTCGACGAACCGATCTTCAGCGCAACGTGGACCTTCGCGCCGGGGCCGATGGATGAGCGCAGCTTGTCCTCGATCTCGGCCTGCGCCTTGCCGTGCAGGCGGTTGATTCGCGCGCGCGTCCGCACCGCCTTGTCGCGCAAGAGGTTCATGTGCGCCTGCGCCGATGCGCAGTAGATGATGGCGCGCTCGCCGTCGGCTTCGTAGCCCTTGCCGATGGCCCGCACACCCTTGGGCGCGGGGACGTAGCCCTTCTCGCGGAGGATCTGCGCCTTGAGCTCCGCACGGGGATCGCCCTTCAGGCCCACGCGCACGAAGTGGAAGTTGCGTTCCGCGAGCGCCGCCGGCACGCCCGAAAAGCGGCCCGTCTGCACCTGGTCGCGCACGAGCGACACCGTCTCCTGGAAGATCAGGTTGCGCCGCGTCGACTCGGCTTCCATCGCCGCGACGTCGAAGTCGACGCTGCCTTCGGCGATGAGCGGCGGGCGGGGCGCCTCGGGCTCGACCGTCTTGTTGACGGACAGACCGGCCGCGGCGGCGCGCGCCTCGAGCTCGGCATTCCTCGCGCGCATCGCGTCGAGGTCCGACTTCACCGCGAGCAGCTCGACCTCGGCGCTGTTGTCCTCGATCGGCTCCGTCGCGTCGGGCGGAGTGGCCGCGGGTGCCGCGGTAGGGTTCTTCGGGGGTGCCATGGTCATCTCCGTTTTCAGGACGCGAAGTCCGACTTCTTCGTGGCGGCGATCATCGACAGGGCGGCCTTGCCGCCGAAGATCTTGCGGTCCAGGTTCTCCTTGCCGCCGACGATCTCCGCGACGATCTCGTCGGTGTTGAGGACGGCCGCCGGCGCGGGCCCGCGGAAGAACGTCGAGTTGGCCTCGCGCCACTTGTTGATGGCGGCCTTGCCGGCGTCGGTGCGTGCGTCGACGTCGCCGATCGCCGCAAGCTGGGCGTCGAGCTGCTCATCGGTCATCGGCAGCGCTAGCGTCATGTCGCGCACGTACTTCCGACGCTCGACCGCGCGCTCGCGACTGAGACCGGTGCGGGTCTGCTCGAGGAACTTGTCGAGCTCGGCACCTCGCGTCGCGAGAGCTTCGCGCTCCGCCTTCATCGCGGCGATGAGCGCCTTCGGGTCGTCGTCAGTCGCAACCGCGGTGGTCGCGGCCGTGGTTGCCGCAGTCGTCGTGGCGGCTGCTGCCGTCGTGCTGGCCGCGTTGGTCGCGGTGGTCGCGGCCGTCGTCGCCTCGGTGGTGCCGCCAGCGGCTTCGCCCTCCGGAGCCATCGGCACGTGATGGCGGAAGCCTCGCGTCGGGTAGCCCGGCGCGCTCGTCGTCTTGTAGACCTTCATCAGACTTTCACCCCGCCCCCGGTGAGGAGGCTATTGACGCGGCGATTGACCCGCTTGGCCCCGGCGAGCGCCGACGCCTCGAGCCCCGCCAGCTCCAGGCTCTTCAGGATCCCGGCCGGCACCTCGCGCACGAGGAAGTCGGACGCGAACTGGATCTCGGCCGGGCTCGGCTGCATGGGCGACATGCGCTCGGTGCGGAAGGCGAACTGCGCGACCTTCTGGTTCGAGTAGGCCTTGCCGCTCTTCGCGCGCCCGTACTTCGCCCGGCGGAGCTTGCTGTTGTAGGCGATTGTCACGCGCGTCGCCGACCCGGCGTTGACGCCCTCCGAGTCGCGGAGCTCGCCCGTGAGCATGAAGCGCTTCTGGTCGCCGGTGACACCCATCGCCTCGCGCCAGTGTGCGAACGATGGATAGGCCGAGCGGCCCGCGAACTTCCCCTTCGTGCACTGGATGACCCGATGCAGCGGAGGCGCGGGCTCGCCGACCCGAGTCCAGTAGAAGCGATCGCCGCGCACCGGCGGCTTGCGCTTCGACTTGTAGGACGACCACGGCGCACCGTCGGCCGCCAGGCCGTCCTCGTGCACGCGCGTCCGGATCATCACAGCGAGCTCCTCACCGAGCCGGAGCACCGGGAGGATGTTCGTCTTGATGTCGTCCCGAAGGTTCGACTTCACCGTGCCGACGATGCGGATCATGCGGCCACCGGCGGCGCCTTCGGCTCCTCGGCGCGAGGTTCGAAGCCCTTGAGCGCACCGAGTGCCGCGTTGACCTGAGCCGCGTCCGCTTCAGGGAACGCCATCGTGATCGTTGCGCGCGCGGTCTCTGGCGGCAGGAGCCCGGCCGCGACGTCCGCGAGCAGCTTCGCGAGCGCCAAGATCTGCGCCCCGTTGAGCGCCGTCTTCTGCACGTCGTCGGTCGGTGTCGTCGGCTTCGCCGCGACCTTGGCGTCGACCGGCTTCGCGTCGGGCACCCCCGGTGCGACCGGCACGTCGATAAGGCCAGCGGCGATGCGCAGCTTCCGGAGCTCGCCCTGGTCTTTGATGTCCTGGGTGACCCGCTTCTTCGCCTCGTCGTACGAGCAGCGGTCGCGCTTCTGCCGCTCGCGGATCTCCGACGACTGGCCGTGCGAGATCCGGAGCTCCATCGCCTGCTCCGCCTGGAGCTCGTTTTCCGGGAGCTCGGGCGGGGCGTAGGTCACGATGAGGCGCGCGGCCGGCAGCACCTCGACGCCGCGGAGGTGGCGGAGCCACGCCCGCATGAGGTCGTAGATCCGCTGTTCCGCTCGAGCGAGCTGAACGAGGTGGCGCTTGCGCAAGCCCTCGCGGTCCGCGATCTCAATCTTCTTGCCCTCGGCCGTGATGGCCGTCGAGCGGATGAGCACCGCCGGGTTGCCTTCCTGCGACGCGGTCGCCATCCGCGTGTAGGCCTCGAGCGAGTCGCGGCCCCCAGCGATGTCGGCGTTGCTCCCTTTGCAGTCGAGCTCCGACTCGGTCTCGGTGAGCTCGATGATGGTGCCGAAGCCCATCTTGATCTTGCCGGCGCCGACCCCGAGCTTCTTGCCGACCCACTGGCCGAACATCTGATGGCGCACGCCCTCGCCGATGTCGGTGTTGCCGGCATCGAGGGCCCGGGCCTGCCAGAGCAGATCCTCGCGCGCGTCACTCCAGAACGACCCGGGCTGTGGCGCGGCCCAACGCAACACGACCGCGGGCACCTCGCCGAGCGGGTTCGACGACTGCGTCTCGTCCCTGCGCGGCCAGATCGGCTTGCCGGCCAGATCGCCGCCGGCCACCTCCCATGTCGCCGAGGTCGGCGTGATGAGCGCCACGCCGTCGAACGTACCGGTCACGACGTCGCCGCCGGGTAGCGGCATCTGCACCCGCCACGCGGTAACGTCGCGTTCGTCCTTCGACCGCGGCCGCTTCTTGAGCTCGACCGCCTGCTGATGCGCCGGGATCGTGTTGCACTCGACCGACAGGATCGTGCCGCCGTCCGGCAACCGGCGCTCGACTGGCTCGACGAACACGACGCCGTTGCCGCAGCTCGAGGACTCTTCGTGCGCTGCGAGCAACGCCGGAGTTACGCCGGCCTCGGCTCGAGTCTCGTCGATGAACTTGACGGCCTTCTCGTCGAGCGGCGCCCCGGTGACCGGGTCGACGTAGGCGATCGAGGGTTCATCCGCGTACGGCGTCGCGATCTGCCGCGACAACCACGGGATGAACGCGACCGGACGCGGGCTGTAGTTGGTCCAGGTCGTCGGGTAGACGCGCGCGAGCTCGCTGAACGTGTCGGTCAGCTTGCCGCGGAGACGCGTGTAGAGGGCCGCGCTCGTTTCGCGCCAGAGCTCGCCGCCGGCCCGACGCTCGGGATCGTCAGCGATCGTCGACGGCAATGCCACCATCGAAGTCGGGCCGCTCTTCCTCGTCGGTGCTGAAACCACGCTCGCCTAGTACCGACGACGCGGCTACGCCGAACGCGGTTTCAGCGACTCCAGGATGTCGCCGGCGTTGCCGCGCTGGATCTCGCGGCTGATGAACGCCTTGGCCCGCTCGAGGCCGACCAGCTTCGCCCAGTAGGCGACCGCGTCGAACATGTGGTCGAAGGTCCCATCTTTCGCCACCACATCCAGATAGGAGTTCCGCAGGCGGTCCCACTCCCATTGCACGTTGCCGAACATCCCGTGCACGCCCCGGATCGGCGCCGTCGGGCCGCGCAGCCCCTGCCACACGAGCAGCTTGGGCACGCCGTCGATCGGCTCCATCAACCGCTGCACCGCGCCGATTGAAGCCTTGCGGCTCTGCTCGGCGACGGTCTCCGCCTCGCGCACGATGGTGTGAGGGAACAGCCGCTTGAACAGCTTGATCTGGTCGGGGTCCGCGCGGTCGACGCCGGCGAACTCCGGGTCGCGCTTCATCGCGTTGCAGATCCGGCGCACCATCTCGAGCTGCCGCTCGGGCGGCATGTCGTCGGGCACATACTCGTGCACGATGCTGGCGCGGCCATCGCCCAGGATCTGGATCCAGACGTAGGCCGGCTTGTGCTGGCCCCAGTCGATCCCCATGTCGTACGGCTTCGTCGGGTCGTAGCCCTCGATGCGCGCATGCCGATCGCCGTAGCAGGCCAGCGCCTTCGCGGTCCGGTGGATGACCGGATAGCCCTCGATTTCCCTGAGGTATTGGGAGAGCGAATAGCTCGCGATGCCGGCGAGGAAGTCGGGCGGCAGGGTGAGGTTGTCGAGCGTGCGCGCCCGGCCGAACCACCACGACCGCAGCATGCGCGACCGCAGGACCGGGTCGGCGATCTTCAGCGCCGCCAGCCGCTGGATCGCCCAGTGCTCGATCGTCGACCCGGCGTACTGGTACGGCGTCGTCGTGACCGTGAGCTGGCGGACGTACGCGAGCGCGGCCGACAACCGACCGATGAGCGTGTCGAGCGCGTCCATCGGGCTCTTCGCGTAGTCCGCCTCGTCGAACTCCACGTCGCCGAACTCGAAGCCGCGGAGGTTGGCGATCTTGTCCGCGCTCCGGAAGAACACGCGCCCGCCGCAATGCAGGTCGGCGCGCAGGATGCTCCAGTTCATCCGGCGCATGAGCGGGTAGCCCGACTCCGCCATCTGTGTGGCGCGCTCCATCCACTTCGGCAGGAGCACCTCGCGGACCTGGTCGTAGGTCGGCGCGATCATCAGGTGGTCGATGGCCGGGTTGACGGTGTGGAGCTCGACGCCCTCGGCCGCCATGAACACGGACTTGCCGGTCCGGATCCCCGCCGTCTCGAGCTTGTTGGTGCGGACGTTCGGATCCCCGCTGTCGGCGAGGTGCGCGCGGATCTGCCAGGGGAACGGGTCGTAGTCCGTCGTCGCGCACAGGAACTGCAGCCACTTGCGCCGGTCGCGGGACTTGCCGAGCGCGTGCCGCATCTCGAGCCACGGCATGAACCGGACCCGGGGGTTGACCCGCTTCCCCTGCGACTCGGTCGTCGGCCGGAGCTCGTTCTCGACCGGGCCGACCTCGTCGGGTTCCTCGGCCGGCGCACCCGCCGTGATGAACTTGGCGACCCCGTCGGGGCCCAGCCGCGCTGCGTTGAAGTCCTCGCCCGGCGTCATTTCGGCGCCGGCGTGATGCTGGCGCGCGCCGCGTCCCGGTAGCGCTCGGGCAAGTCTTCGATGACCGGCTCGGCCAGGACGTCGTCACCCTCGTCCGCCGGGCGCGTGAGGTTCTCGAGCTCGAGGCCCTCGGGCACACGGACGTTGCGGGCGTTGACGCCGCCGACGGGCCCACGCTCGACGATGATGCGCATGACCTGCTTGCGCGACTGCAGGCGGGTCGTGATGAGGCGCTCTTGGAAGCGCTCGGTGGCGGTCGCCACCATCTTGCCCATGTCGGCGTGCTCGGCCAGCTCGAGCCAAACCAGGTCGTCGAGCTCGAGCGACCCACCGCGCATGAGGTTCTCGACCTCGAGGCGGACGTCGCGCGGGTAGCGCGCGCGCATCGTGTCCCAGAGCAGCGAGAGCGGCCGGCCGGTGTCGTCGCAGGGCCCGGGCTCCAGTTCGACGGCGTCGGGCTCGACCGCGGGCGGACCGGTCAGCTCCGGAGGCGGCGCGATCGGCGGCTGGTTCTTCCTCGGCCGACCCGGCTTCCGCTTCGGGGCGGCCGGATCCGGGAGCGGATTCTTCCTCGGTCGACCTCGAGGTCGCTTCTCAGCCTGCGGTCCCTGACCGGTGGCCTTCTCGTCGGCGAGCCGCCCCTGGTCGTCGGCGCGTTGCTCCCGTTTCGCTCGCTTCTTGGCCACGCTGGCCTAGTACCGATGCGGTCCAGAGGCCGAACGCGGGTTTTCCGGGGATTTGTCAGAAAATCACCGGCAAAATCCCCCGCAACTCTCCCCTACCCGGCGCCCTGAACCCGTTTCAAGGGGGGGCGGGGCCTCTTCGGGACAAGGACCGTGCCACCTTTCGCCCGTTCGGACTGGATCTGACGGTAGACCCGGACGCGATGGCGCATCCACATGGCACGCCACCGCGGCTGTGACCGGCGCTCGAGCCGCGACAACGCCTTCGCGAGGTACCGCAACACGTCCAGCGCGGTCAGCCCTGCGAGCCCTGCGATAACGTCGACCTCCTCGGCCACCAGCCACGCGACGAGCGTCCGATAGGCGGTGTCGTGGCTATCCACCAGCACGCGGCGAGCATCACCGAGCACTGCGTTGAGGCGTGCCACCTCGACGTCGTCGAGCCCGCCTTCGTGCGGCTCGGCATACGTCTCCATCTCGAGCGTGACAATGATGCGCTTGGCTGCGTCCTCGCGCTCGAGCCAGTGGCCGATGACCGACTGCACCACCTTGCGCAGGTAGAAGTCGAGCGGGCTGCGGGTCGGGTCGAAGCGCGAGCGAGCCGACTGCTGCTTGGCCAGGAGCTGCACGATGACGTCGGACAGGAGGTCCTCGAGATCCCACCCTCGGTCCCTGCATATACGTGTGCCCACCACCTTGACCATCTGCGTGATGGCTGCGTGGTGGGCACTGACGAACGCTGCAGGGTCCAGGGTCACGAGAGGTCGACCGCCACTACCAACGGATGAGCCTCGCGCCACATGGTCATATGCCGTGCCCAAGCCTTGCTCGCCTGCTCGCCGAGGTCCAGGTCACCACGCCAGAGATCGGTACTCATCTTGGCGGTGCGGCACACCTCCTCGCCCTGATGCAGCGTGATGTGCGCGGCACCGCCCTGGATGTGGTCCTCGAAGAGCACGGCCTCGGGACCCCCCTCGGCGACGCGCACGACGCGGGTCACGGGCTTGCCGCCGGCGAAGATGACCACGCCCTCGAGCGAGACGGCGACCTGAACGAGGAGCCCGTGCACCATGGCGTTGGCCACCTCGTTCATCGCCCATGCGACGCGCTTCGGGGCAGAGGGCTTGCGGAGATCGGGGACATTGGGCGGGATGTTCATTTGGCTCCTTGGGGGCTGGGAAGGGGCGCCTCGACGCTGTGGTCGACATGGACCAGTCGCGTGTGACCGCACTCGCACTGCACCAGCAGGCCGCCCTCGGGCGCATACCAGAGCGACCATGCGATGCGCTGGCAGAGGTCACACGGGATAGGCGACCGGGTGAGCTCGGCGATCGGCTTTCCGATGTCCTGCGTCTTGAGCGTCTCGAGCCGCACGATGGCGTTCCACTCGCCACACCACGACCATGGGCGCACGACCGGCCACTGGCCGTACGCGTAATTGCCGTCGTGCACTGGGGGGTTGCGCTGGCACGAGTGCGCGTCTTCGAAGTCCCGATTGGGCCGAGCGAAGCGACACGACGCGCAGGTAGGTCGGTTGCTCACGCCGCCACCGTTCGCAGGTCGTCGCCCGCGATGACCACCTCGCGACCGTTGCGACCCCACCGCGAGTCGATGCGGCCGAGGTCGTTCGGGAAGTGCACCCACCACTGCGGCCGGACGTTGGCCGTGATGACCATCTTGCGATTGTGGTCGAGGCGCTCGCGGATCAACGTCGCCAAGGCGTCGCCGAACGCCGGCGTCAACGGCGCCGTGAACATGTCGTCGATGACGAGCAACGGCGAGTCCGTGATGGCGCGCCACTCGTGCATGGCCTGGTCGGCCCGTGCTCGGGATAGCTCGGTCTCGCGTGCGAAGCGCTCCTGGAACAGCACGGCGAGCTCGGCCTGCGAGTGCCACCGGAACGACGACACGAGCCCGAGGTCGACGAAGATCCGGTGCACCGCTCGAGCTGCGACGCACCCCTTGCCGCGGCCGGGCTTGCCGCCGATGAACAGCACCGTCGTCGGGGTCAGGTCGGGGTTCTGCTCGTGCTGCCAGGTCGCCCTCGACTCGGCCCACTCGTCGATCGCGGTGGTTGCCGCGACCTGCTGCTGGTAGGGCACGAAGCCGGGCGCGATGCCGCGCTCCTTCGGCGGGATGTTCGAGCGGGCGAACGATGCCGCGCGGGACTTCCGACCGCGAGCCAGCGTGTCGAACACCTGCCGCGCCGGATCCCATCGCCGGTCGTTGCGGCAGGGCTCGCACCACTCCTGCACGCGCACGAAGGGCTGCTGCCCGTCGGCGGTCACGGCGTCGACGGGGTGATTGACCTCGCCGCAGCCGGGCTGGATGCACTTGCGCGGGTAGGGCCGCTTGCAGGCGACGCAGAAGCTCGACGGGTAGCCGTACGGCTGTCCGCACGAGCACTGCCAGCGGTCGACGAGGATCCCGTGCAGGCTCCAGGCGATGTCGGCTTGCGCGAGGTCGCGGGCGGCGACCTGCTCGGGCGTGAGCGGATGGGTCGAGGTGCCTTCGAGGCTCGCGTTGCGCAGGTGCTTGATGCGGGCCTGGGCTTCGGGCGTGGCCTTCTTGGCGGCGCGGTCGAGGATGCTGGCGAGGCTCATGCCGCATCCCACCTTTCGGCGATGGCCTGGAGCCGGTAGAGGCACCCCGGGCTGCATATGGGCCATTGGCCCAGCCTGAACGGTGGAATCCGGCCGCCGGCCGGCACCTGCGTGAGCGTCACGAGGCTGGACTTCTCCGGCACGAACGGCGATCGGCACATGTGGCACGGCACGGCTTCGGTCTCGGCGAGCATCAGTAGGCCTCCCCGATGTAGCCCTTGCGGGGCGTTGCTGCCCTCGGCGGCGCGTTCGCTGCATTCGCCTGGTCGCGCTGGGCGAACTCGCATCGCCGCCGCAGGTAGCGCAGCGGCGTGCGCGTCCAGAAGCTGGCGTCCTCCTCGCTGTGCCGCTCGACGGCTTCGGCGAACACCTCGGGCGAGAAGTCGCGAGCGACGGTCAGCACGCTGTCGTCGTCGACCATGCTCGTCGGGGCCTTGGTTCCGAGCGCGCGTTGCCAGCGGGCGAGGGCGACCAGCACACGGGCATCGGGGGGCGGCTGCTCGACCGGCCCCTTACGCGCATGTACGGGCGCGGGCGCGGGCGGCGTGCTGCCTTTCTGGCTCTCTGAAAGAGAGCCTTCGGCTCTCGGCTCTAGGGCTTGCTTTTGCTCCGTGTTTGAGTCGTTTTGCTTGACGTTTGCTTGAGCAAAACCCGTGTTTGCTTGGCTTTTGCTTGGAGCTTGCTTGACGGTTTCGGGGGCCGCGCTGGCCTCGTCCTGGGTCTCGTTTGCTTGGTGTTTGCTTGGCGTTTGCTTGGCGTTTGCTTGAGCAAAACCGGCTTTTGCTTGAGCACTTGCTTGACCGCCCTTTCGGCCCGCCTCGCTCCGGGTCGAGGCTAAACGGGTGTATCGACCCGCCCCTCGAACGCGCCACGAACCGCCCTCGGCGGGGTCGATAAAGCCAAGCTCGACGAGCGCCTCCGCGACGCCGTCCAGGCCAAAGAAGGCGCGAAGGTAGAAGGCGCTGACGGCCTCGACCTTCTCCTGGTAGACGTGCGCCCACATCAGCGTCAGGCCGCCGATCGCCTCTCGGAGCTGAATGCCGAGCACGCTCGCCAACAGGGGCGCCTTCTTGAGCGCGTCGAGCTCGACCTGGATGAAGGGGTTGCTCACAGGGCCTCGCTGGAGGGCTCCCCGACCTCGCCGCCACACATGACAGCGGGGAGGTCGGGGGCAGGGGTGCCGGGATGCGTACCGGCAGGGTGATCGGCAGCAGCGGGCCCGAACTCATCAGGCCCGCTTACTTGTTGGTCGGGGCGTGATCGACAGGCGTCGACGTCGAACCTCATCGGCTCGCGCACGGGGATGACGCGGCCCGACCGCTGGAGGCCGATGCCTCGCGCGGTCACGTAGAGGGCGCACAACTCGTCGTCATCGATGCGGGGCGCGTCGCCGCCGGTCTCGCCGTCGGACAAGCCGCGAAGCCAGATGAGGCCGCAGGCGGTCGGGCTGGGGTTGCTCATCGGGCAGCCTCGCAGCGGGGCGGGCTGCGGTGCTTGACGCCCTCGGCCCATGTCGAGCCGTCGCGGCTATACTCGACGACGGTGATGACGCCCGGCATGTTCGGGTTGCGGGACTCTCGCTGGACCTCGCGACGCAAGAGGCCGCAGCGCACGCAGCGGTCGTCCCACCAGTCGTGAACGTTGAATCGGACGCCCATCAGCGAAGCCCTCCACGAGCGAGCCCAGCGACCAGCAGGCCCACGAGGCAGCACGCAGCCAGAGCCCCACCCGCGAGGGCCAGCGGGCCAGGCGCGGGACGACGAGCGGGGCGCGCGAGCGGGTGAGGGAAGCGGGAGGACCTCATCGCAAGCCCTCCTTCTGCTCGACGATGCGGTCAATGGCCCGACGACCCCGCGCACCGTCAAGACCAGCGGGCTCGGGTGCAGACGCGGGAGGTGCCCATGATGCGATCGCGCGCGCGACATCGGCGTCGGTCAGCGAGCCCGAGCGCAGCCACTCGACCGCCGCAACTTCGCCGTCCAGTATCGCGGGCAGTCGGTCGAGACGGACACGCCAAGAGCCAGCCCGTACCGTCGGCTGCGATGTCGCCCATATCGCTGCGTAGTAGTAATTGCGGCCCTTTATCCAGGCGCCATCATGCCGATACCAGCCAGCAATCGCAGCCCAATGAGGCGGCAACGGCGGGAATGAAACGCGACTGCCCGATAGGTCGAACGGTGGCGGATCGTGCACAACAAGCGGCGGGGAATAGCGGCACTCAGACCCGACGCGGGTTCGCTCGCATCGCCAGTCAATCGACTCGGGTGGGTCTGATGTCAGCGTGTGGCCGATAGAGCCGACCGGCCGTCTTGCTGGCGAAGGTAACGAAGACCCTAGATCGAAGGCGCCTTGCATCACCCACCCCCTGCGAGCCACGCCACGACACCCACGACCGCCGCCAGGACGAAGCAGCCGACGCCCGCCGGGAGCACGCGGTCAGGGTCGAGGGCAACCCTCCGGGATTTCCGGATGGTTGCCAGGTTGCCCGGCCT
>ERZ724508.1052-NODE-1052-length-17521-cov-5.057827_pt1 | contig 17521 bp, 15 predicted proteins | sample MGYA00376041_ERZ724508 | MGnify/ENA primary metagenome ERZ724508 (study PRJEB28724, sample SAMN07190887) | wastewater metagenome | isolation source: effluent of sewage treatment plant in Hong Hong | place: USA: Christiansburg, Virginia | collected 2016-03-01 ...
AGCAAGTGCTTTTGCAGCGGTACGACCAATGCCGTCACCTGCACCTGTTACTAGAATGATGCGATTAGCCAGTAAGCCTGGACGGGATTCATATTGGTGCATATTTATTTCCAATGTTCACTCCAATCCCAGTAAGCGAGACAGCTCAAATACGGTATCAACAAGATAATCGGCCTCCCAGTTAGCAGGGGAGTCGTTATCCTGAATATAACCATAGCTCACTGCCACGGTGATCATGGATGCACGCTTACCCGCCTCAATATCACGCTGATGATCGCCCACATAGACGCACTTATCTGCCGCAACGCCAAGTGCATCCGCCGCTTTAAACATGGGTTCAGGGTGCGGTTTAGTGTGTGTCACCATGTCGGGGCAAATGGCAACGCTGCAGCGCTGATCCAGGTTCAGTGCCTTTAGCAAGGGAAGGGTGTAAAGGCTTGGTTTGTTGGTAACAATGCCCCATGGAATTTCCCGGGTCTCTAAATGCGACAACAGTTCATCCATGCCCGGAAACAGGCGTGTTTCGTCAGCCAAGTGAATAAGGTAGTGGCTCAAAAACTCTTGGCGGATCGCTTCAAACTCATCAGAGTCCAATGAAAATCGGTCTCCAAAGCCCAGTTCCACAACGGCGCGAGACCCTTGAGACACAGCGGTACGCACCGCCTTGTAAGGGATAGGGGAGCGGCCATGTGCAAGGAGCTGGCGATTGAGTACGCTGGCAAAGTCAGGGGCTGTATCGATCAGGGTTCCATCCAGATCAAACAAAACAGCTTGAGGGGAATGCATCTGCATTAACTGTTGTCCTCGTCGGCAACGCGGCGCGTGGCCACCATGTAATTCACATCGACGTTCGGGCCTAGCCAGTAACGCTGAGTGATCGGATTATAGTGCAGGCCGGTCATATCGTTCATGTCCAAGCCAGTATTGCGTATCCAACCTGCCAGCTCTGATGGCTTGATGAACTTCTCGTACTCGTGTGTCCCACGGGGCAGTAAGCGAAGGATGTACTCGGCGCCCAGAATCGCAAAGGCATAAGCCTTGGGGTTCCGATTTATCGTTGAGAAAAAGACATGACCACCGGGCTTGACCAAGGTAAAGCACGCTTTGACTACAGATGCCGGATCAGGCACGTGCTCGAGCATCTCCAGGCAGGTAACGACATCAAAGGAACCGGGCTGCTCGGTGGCCAGTGTTTCTACTGGAATCTGGCGATAGTCGACCTGTTGCCCACTTTCCAGCAGGTGCAGTCGAGCCACAGAAAGCGGAGCAGCCCCCATGTCGATGCCAGTTACCGTGGCACCGCGGCGTGCCATGCTTTCGGAGAGAATGCCGCCTCCACAACCCACGTCCAACACGGTTTTGCCTGCCAATGAGGCTCTTTCATCAATCCAGTTCAGTCGTAAGGGATTGATGTCGTGCAGCGGCTTGAATTCGGAATGAGGATCCCACCAGCGCGAGGCCAGAGCCTCGAATTTGGCGATTTCGGACGGGTCGACATTCGGTGTATTGGCCGTCATGTCGTGCTCCTTGCGCGAGGTTCGAATAGGGGGCTGAAAGTATACCGGGAACCGCACCCTGAAAGGGAGGAAAAATACAGCTCAGACAAGCCTCTAATGTTAGATAACCCCCTGATTTTCTGGTAATCTTGGCGTTTTTCCGGGAACCGCCCGCAAGCCAGAGCCACTCGTGTGGAAAATCGGGCTTTGTTGGGCTGACGAGAAGGAGTCGGGGACGCTGATGACCGAATTTACCAAAGAAATCCAGCCGGTCAATATCGAAGACGAACTGCGCCAATCCTACCTTGATTACGCCATGAGCGTGATCGTGGGCCGCGCACTGCCTGATGCTCGTGATGGCCTCAAGCCAGTGCATCGTCGCGTGTTGTTTGCCATGAAAGAGCTTGGCAACGACTGGAACAAGGCCTACAAGAAATCGGCCCGTGTGGTCGGTGACGTCATCGGTAAATACCACCCTCACGGCGATATGGCGGTATACGACACCATCGTGCGTATGGCACAGCCTTTCTCCCTGCGATATATGCTGGTGGATGGTCAGGGCAACTTCGGCTCGGTAGATGGCGATAATGCCGCTGCCATGCGTTATACCGAAGTACGTATGACCCGTTTGGCACATGAATTACTGGCTGATCTCGACAAGGAAACGGTTGACTGGGTGCCGAACTACGACGGCACGGAAATGATCCCAGCGGTCATGCCAACCAGAGTTCCAAACCTGCTCATTAACGGATCCAGCGGTATTGCGGTTGGCATGGCCACCAATATCCCGCCACATAATCTGACAGAAGTGGTCAATGCTTGTTTGGCCTATATCGATGATGAAGAGATCACGATTAATGGCCTGATGGAGCATATTCAGGGGCCAGACTTCCCAACAGCAGCCATCATCAATGGCCGTGCTGGAATTGTTGAGGCCTATCATACTGGCCGTGGCCGTATCTACATGCGTGCGCGCCATACGATTGAGACTGATCCTAAGACGGGTCGTCACACCATCATATTTACGGAAATTCCTTATCAGCTAAATAAAGCACGAGTGATCGAGAAGATTGCCGAGCTGGTAAAAGAGAAAAAACTGGAAGGTATCTCTGAGTTACGTGATGAGTCCGACAAGGACGGCATGCGTATCGTTATCGAGCTAAAGCGTGGAGAAGTTGCTGAAGTCGTCGTGAATAACCTGTTTGCACAAACGCAACTACAAAGCGTGTTTGGCATCAACATGGTGGCATTGCTCGATGGGCAGCCTAAGTTGCTCAATCTTAAAGATATGATTGAAGCGTTTGTTCGCCATCGTCGAGAAGTAGTTACACGCCGCACGGTGTATGAGCTGCGTAAGGCGCGCGAACGTGGTCATACCTTGGAAGGCTTAGCCGTTGCGCTGGCTAATATTGATCCGGTCATTGAGCTTATCAAGACGTCGCCAAGCCCCTCCGAAGCCAAAGATCGCTTGATGCTTCGGAGCTGGGAGCCAGGCTCTGTAACTGCCATGCTAGAGCGCGCAGGCGACAGAAACGCATGTCGTCCAGACGGTCTGCCACAGCAGTTCGGGTTTATCCAAGGCCAGTATCACCTTTCATCTGAACAGGCTCAGGCCATCCTTGATTTGCGCCTGAATCGACTGACCGGTCTTGAGCAAGACAAGCTGGTTGCTGAGTACCAAGAGCTTCTGGAGCGGATCAAAGAGCTGGCGTTGATTCTTGCGGACCCAGAGCGTCTGCTGCGCGTCATTCGTGAAGAACTAACGGCTATTCGTGATCAGTATGGTGACAAGCGCCGCACTGAAATCATTGGCTCCAAGCTGGATCTCACGCTGGAAGATTTGATTACCGAAGAGCAGGTTGTACTCACGATTTCCCACACGGGGTACGCCAAGACTCAACCGTTGGCAGATTATCGTGCGCAGCGTCGTGGTGGTCGTGGCAAGTCTGCAACGGCCATGAAAGATGACGATTACATCAAGCACCTGCTGGTTGCCAGTACGCATGACACCGTGCTTTGTTTCACGAGTGCGGGCAAGGTGTATTGGCTTAAAGCATACGAGTTACCATCAGGTGGCCGTGGCTCAAAGGGCAAGCCGATTGTGAATGTTCTTCCATTGGCAACGGGCGAATGCATTACCGCGTTGCTACCCGTCGATATTTCAGGACTTGCCAATCAGCCAGAAGAACACGACGACGAGCTTGATGATGTCGTTATGGATGCTCTACCAGAAGCGGATGAACCCGATCTTGCTGAGCTCATCGACGGCGACGATACCGATGATGGCCAGGACGAACCTACGGGTGCCTATATTTTCATGGCTACTGCATCGGGCACTGTTAAGAAGACGCCTCTTGTTCAGTTCAGCCGTCCGCGCAGCAATGGTTTGATTGCCCTGCGTCTGGACGAAGGCGATACGTTGATTGCGGCCGCCGTTACTAATGGCGCTTGCGACATCATGCTGTTCTCTGATGGTGGCAAGGTAATTCGCTTCAAGGAAAAACATGTGCGCACCATGGGCCGTACGGCTCGCGGCGTTCGCGGCATGCGTTTGCTTGATGGGCAACACTTGATTTCCATGATCATTCCGGAAGAGGGTGCAAAAATCCTGACAGCCTCGCAAAAGGGATATGGCAAGCGTACCGAATTGGACGGATTCCCTCGCCGTGGCCGTGGTGGTCAAGGTGTGATCGCCATCCAAACGAGTGAGCGTAATGGTGCACTGGTAGGCGCGGTGCAAGTGGCTGACGATGATGAACTGATGCTGATTTCTGATCAGGGCACGCTGGTTCGTACTCGTGCGGGTGAGGTCTCCATATCCTCTCGCAACACTCAGGGAGTCACCCTAATCAAGCTGGCTGACGACGAACATCTGGTAGGTATTGTGCGGTTACAAGATGTAGGTGGTGATGACTTCGAGGGGGTTGATATCGAAGATGCAGCCATCGAAAACATAGCTACTCTTGAAGAAGAAAAAACAGATGAAGCAGGTGAGGGCGATATTGATGCCCAGCCAGAATCTGAATGATTGATACCGACTCAGAAGGAAGCATTGAAATGACACGTGCCTACAATTTTTGTGCTGGTCCAGCCGCATTGCCGCAGGCTGTTCTGAGTGAAGCTCAGAAAGATCTTCTGAACTGGAAAGGCAAGGGCATGTCCATAATGGAGATGAGCCACCGCTCCAGTGATTATGTTGCAATCGCGGAGGAGGCAGAAAAAGACCTTCGCGAGCTCCTCAATATTCCATCCAACTACAAGGTACTGTTCCTGCAAGGTGGTGCATCCTTGCAGTTCGCCCAGATCCCCATGAATCTGTTGCGCGGGCACAGCACAGCGGATTATGTAAATACCGGCATGTGGTCGGGCAAGGCAATTGCCGAAGCAAAAAAATACTGTGACGTAAATGTGGTCGCCAGTGACGAGCACAACAAGTTTCGTGGCGTGCCCGCATTCGATACTTGGGCACTGAACTCAAAGGCGGCCTATTTGCATTACACGCCGAATGAAACCATTCACGGCGTGCAGTTCAATTACGTGCCAGAAGTAGATGTGCCACTGGTGGCAGATTTCTCATCCTGCATTCTTTCAGAGCCACTGGATGTATCGAAGTTCGGCCTGATTTATGCCGGCGCACAGAAAAATATCGGCCCCGCAGGCATTGTGGTGGTAATCGTTCGCGAAGACCTGCTCGGAGAAGTCTTGCCGGGTACGCCAACTATGCTGGATTACAAGGTCGCTGCTGATAATGGCTCGATGTACAACACGCCACCAACATTCAGCTGGTATCTGGCGGGCTTGGTTTTTAAGTGGCTGAAGCATCAGGGCGGGCTCAAGGCAATTGCTGAAGTGAATAATCGTAAAGCGGCTAAGCTTTATGACGCTATCGATAACAGCGGCGGGTTTTACTCCAACCCAGTGATTCGTTCTTACCGTTCTATCATGAATGTTCCGTTTGTGCTGGCAGATGCTTCGCTTGAAAAGACATTCCTGAAAGATGCGGATGATCGTGGTCTGCTTAATTTGGCAGGGCATCGCGCCGTTGGTGGTATGCGTGCAAGTCTGTACAACGCTGTTCCGGAAGAAGGCGTGGATGCACTCATCGACTTCATGAAAGAATTCCAACAGCGTTTGGGATGAGGTTGAATTGGGTGTTGCTCATGTCGGGCAACACCCGTCCCGTTCAATTCCAGGATTTAGGCAAATGAGCGAAAAACTGACGCTTGAAGATATTCGTCAGAAGATTGATGGGTTGGATACACAAATCCAGTCACTGATTTCTGAACGTGCCCGCTGCGCGCAGCAGGTCGCTGAAGTCAAAAAGGCAAATGACTCAACAGACACACTGTTCTATCGCCCAGAGCGAGAGGCGCAAGTGTTGCAGAAGGTCATGGCCCGTAACGAAGGGCCTTTGCATCCAGAAGAAATGGCGCGCCTGTTTCGGGAAATCATGTCTGCCTGTCTGGCACTTGAGCATCCGATGCGCATCGCCTTTCTTGGTCCGGATGGGACGTTCACCCAGACTGCCGCCCTGAAGCATTTTGGCCACTCGGTGCAAACGGTTCCCATCACGTCGATTGATGAAGTATTCCGTGAGGTTGAAGCGGGTGCGGTCAATTATGGTGTTGTGCCTGTCGAGAACAGCACAGAAGGAGTCGTGACGCATACCGCTGACTCCTTTATGGCGTCGACAGTAAAAATTATTGGCGAAGTCCAGTTGCGGATTCATCATCATCTGCTGGTATCCGACAATACTCGCCCAGAGTCTATTTCCCGCATCTACTCTCACCAGCAGACACTGGCTCAGTGCCGCAAGTGGCTGGATGCACACTATCCAAAAGCAGAGCGCGTGGCGGTGTCCAGCAATGCTGAGGCCGCACGTTGCATTAAAGGTGAATGGCATTCTGCAGCCATTGCTGGCGAGACTGCTGCCGAGTTGTATGGCCTTAAAAAGCTGAATGAATGCATCGAGGATAATCCAAAAAATTCGACACGCTTTCTAATTATTGGTAGCGAGTCGGTGCCACGATCGGGTGATGACAAGACATCCATCATCGCCTCCATGCAAAGGAATCAGTCGGGCGCGCTCTACGATATTCTTGAGCCATTCAAGCGTCGTAGTATAAATCTGACCCGTATTGAAAGCCGTCCTTCGCAAACGGATGCGTGGTCCTATGTGTTTTTTATTGATTTTGAAGGGCATATTGATGATGCCCCGATCAAGGATGCATTAGCAGAACTTGAATCACGAGTAAGGGATCTTAAGTTGTTAGGGTCTTACCCCAAAGCGGTTCTCTGATTTCTGAAACTAAGCATGTAATGCGAGTGTGGAGCCCTTCATGGCCTGTGATTTTATTGCCCTTGCGACACCCGGTGTACAGAAGATATCACCGTATCAGCCCGGCAAGCCGACCGAAGAGCTGGAGCGAGAACTCGGCATTCACGACATTATTAAGCTCGCCAGCAACGAAAATCCGCTTGGATGCTCCCCGCGAGTGCTGCGAGCCATTGATAGTGGTTTGATAGAGCTTTCCCTGTATCCCGATGGCAATGGTTTTGTGTTGAAGCAAGCCTTGGCGAACTTTTATCAGCGACCCTTAGCTGAAATTACACTGGGTAATGGCTCAAACGATATTCTTGAGTTAATTGGCCGTGCTTTTCTAAAGCCGGGTGACGAGGCTATTTATGCCCAGCATTCGTTTGCGGTGTATCCTCTCGTTGTACAAGCAGTAGGCGCTACGGGCATTACGGTGCCAGCAGTAAACTGGGGCCATGATCTGGTGGCGATGGCAAAAGCTATTACTGCGAAAACGCGAGTCATTTTTATTGCCAATCCCAACAATCCTACTGGTACGTGGGTGGAAAAAGACGCGCTGGATGCATTCTTTAAAGTTGTTCCTGAGAATGTACTAGTGGTGCTCGATGAAGCCTACGGTGAATATGTCGATACTTCGGATTTTCCAGACGGCATTGACTACTTGGACCGTTATCCAAATGTCATTGTTAGTCGTACTTTTTCCAAGGCTTATGGTCTTGCCGGTCTTCGTGTCGGCTACGCCTTTGCGCATCCGGATATCACCAATGTGCTAAACCGTGTACGCCAGCCTTTTAATGTGAACTCTTTAGCCTTGCGCGCAGCAGTGGCTGCATTGGCAGATCAAGACTTTGTGTCGCGGTCGCGAACGCTTAATTCAATTGGAATGAAGCAGATTACCGAAGGTGTTCAGGTGATGGGGCTGTCTGTCATTCCCTCTCGCGGTAACTTTTTATGCGTTCACCTTAAGCAAGCGGGGCTGCCTGTTTATGATGCCTTGCTGCGACAGGGCGTCATCGTTCGCCCCGTTACCAATTACGGCATGCCAGATTATCTGCGTGTGACGATTGGTACGCATGGCCAGAATGAACGCTTTCTGAGCGCCCTCAAGGCAGTACTTTAATCATGTCACATCAGGTCTTCGACAAGGTTGCGATTATTGGTCTGGGGTTGATTGGTTCCAGCTTTGCGCGCGGATTGCGTGAACTGGGATTGGCGAAACACATCACCGGATCAGCCCGCAGCCAGAAGACTTGTACGCTTGCCGAATCTATCGGCGTTGTTGATAAGGCCTATACCAACCCTGCGGATGCTGTACGTGATGCCGATCTGGTATTTCTGGCTATGCCTGTGCAGTCCACCGAAGCGGTATTGAGGGATATTCAAGCAGCATTACGGCACGATGTTATTTTGACCGATGGTGGTAGCACTAAAGGTAATGTTGTTGCGGCAGCACGTCGCGTGTTTCATGTTTTGCCTGAAGGGTTTGTGCCGGGGCACCCAATTGCCGGCTCGGAGCAAAGCGGTGTACTAGCGGGTAAGGCAACTCTTTTTGATCGACACAAAGTTATCCTCACGCCAGTAGCAGAAACGTCTGCAAAAGCTTTGAAGGCCGTGCGAGAAATATGGGAGGCACTTGGTGCCACTGTTCTTGAGATGACGGTGGATCGGCATGACGAGGTGTTGGCCAAGACAAGTCATTTACCTCATCTGCTTGCATTTTCACTGGTAGATACACTGGCTCGCGAATCGGAGAATCTTGATATTTTCCGTTATGCCGCTGGGGGCTTCCGTGACTTCACCCGCATTGCTGCCAGCGATCCGGTAATGTGGCATGACATTTTTCTGGCGAACAAAGTTGAAGTGCTGAATGCACTGGACCATTTTTCAAATGGCGTGGCGCGGTTGCGCTCCGCTATTGAGCAGGGCGATTCTGAAAACCTGCTAGGCGTTTTTACGCGCGCTAAAGCGGCGCGAGAACATTTCACTCACATGTTGGCCGGTACGGCCTATGCGAAGACCATGAAGAGCAAAAATATAGAGTTTCTCGTCCAGCCTGGTGGTTTTCTGACCGGTACTTTTCGTGTCCCTGGAGACAAGTCCATTTCCCACCGATCCATCATGCTGGGCTCGCTGGCCGATGGCGTGACTGAAGTAACCGGCTTTCTAGAAGGCGAAGATGCCTTGGCTACCATACAAGCCTTCCGGGACATGGGAGTGGTGATCGAAGGCCCACTTAATGGCGAGGTAAAGGTACACGGCGTAGGCCTGCATGGCCTCAAAGCTCCTCTTACCGCTATTAGCTCAGGCACCAGTATGCGTCTGCTCTCAGGCATTCTGGCGGCTCAGGGATTCGACTCGGTTATGACCGGCGACCCTACGCTTAACAAGCGCCCCATGGAGCGTGTCGGTAAGCCACTGCGCCAGATGGGTGCAGAGATCCAGACCACGGGTGAACGAGGAACACCGCCAATCACTATCAAAGGCGGTAAGAAACTCAAAGGCTTTCACTATGACATGCCGGTAGCGAGTGCTCAGGTTAAGTCAGCGGTATTACTGGCCGGCCTGTGGGCAGAAGGCGAAACGGTCGTTACAGAGCCAGCGCCTACCCGCGACCATACCGAGCGTATGCTGCGTGGCTTTGGTTATGACGTAAGCGTGGAGGGCGCTACTGCCAGCATCCGTGGTGGTGGCAAGCTGGTGGGTACCCGCATCGACGTTCCCGCTGACATCTCTTCAGCTGCCTTTTTTATGGTGGCTGCCAGCATTGCAGAAGGCTCTGACATTGTTCTGGAGCATGTTGGCATCAATCCAACTCGAATTGGTGTGATCAATATTCTCAAAGCAATGGGTGGCGACCTTACTGTCACCAACCAGCGGGAAGTTGGTGGTGAGCCTGTCGCGGATATCCGTATTCGCAGCGCCAAACTCAAAGGTATTCACATTCCTGAAGATCAAGTTCCTCTCGCCATTGATGAGTTTCCGGTCCTATTTATTGCAGCCGCTTGCGCCGAAGGCACGACGGTACTGACGGGTGCCGAGGAATTGCGCGTCAAAGAATCTGATCGTATTCAGGTGATGGCAGATGGTCTGACCAATTTAGGCGTCAAAGTGCAAGCAACACCTGATGGCATTATTATTGAGGGCAGCCCCATTGGAGGCGGTCGCGTGGTGAGTCACGGCGACCACCGTATTTCCATGTCTTTCGCGGTAGCAGCCCTTCGCGCTAACGGTCCTATCGAGATTGAAGACTGCGCGAATGTGGCCACTAGCTTCCCGGACTTCACTGGATTAGCTCGTCGGGCCGGCATTCATATTTCGGTCATTGAAAAGGATTAGCCTACTGATGCACGGCCACTCCTCATGCCGTTTGGCCGGGTACGGTTGCTTTTTTCTTGGTATTTCTATAGAAAGCACGCGCGCTTAACTGGTTCCGGGAAGGGGCCAGGCGGCATGTCTCATGCCCAATCCAATGACAAGATGCGCCCCTGCATGGCCGATGAACTGATCGGGCTCCCCATGCTGATCCAGAAAGGAAGTGTTGATGAGTGCTGAAGTCGAAAAGATGGTGACACCCATTCTGCCAGCTCCGGTGGTGGCGATTGATGGGCCTAGCGGGTCTGGCAAGGGAACTATTGCCCTTCGTTTAGCCACCCTTTTGGGGTTTCAGGTGCTGGACTCTGGCTCGCTTTACCGATTGCTGGCCTTGGCGGCACAACAACATGGCGTTGCCTTGGATAATGAGTCGGCTCTTGATGTGCTGGCCCGTCACCTGGATGTGCAGTTTCAACAGGGCGGGGCAGGGGATGCAGTGATTATCCTAGAGGGTGAGGATGTCACCGATGAAATTCGTACCGAGGAAATGGGCCGTGCAGCCTCTATTGTTGCGGCTCTTCCGGCGGTCCGGTCAGCTCTTTTGGAGCGCCAATACGCTTTTCGTGAGGCGCCAGGCCTAGTTGCGGATGGCCGTGACATGGGAACGGTGGTTTTTCCGGATGCCTGTCTGAAGATTTTTTTGACCGCTTCGGCCGAGGCACGGGCTGAACGCCGATACAAGCAGTTGCTGGAAAAGGGCTTCAGTGCTAGTCTCCCCGCCCTAATTGAGGACATTCGCGCTCGCGACAACCGGGATATCAATCGCCCGATTGCTCCACTTAAGGCTGCAGATGATGCCATTGTGCTGGATTCAACCCAGCTAGGGATCGATGCCGTGATGGAACGAGTGATGCGCGAAATCGGCCAGTTGCCTGAGCTGAAACGTTTTTTAAAGAGTGGTGTTGCCAACTGAAACTGGAATTAGCAACGACAATTTTTGATTGAAGCCTCTTTGAGGCTTTAGTCGCTGGAGTGGTGTCTATCCTGCGTCTGCCAGCATGGCAGGAAGACACATTTAAATAACCGCCCCGCATGAGCTGGTCGTGTGTGGACAAAAAAATGATGCGTAAGCATCGGCAGGTTTTATTACATGAGTGAATCATTTGCCGCCCTCTTTGAAGAGAGCCTAATAAGTCTGGATGTAGAACGGGGAGCCGTAGTTAGCGGTACCGTGGTTGCCATTGATGCTGATTGGGTAACTGTAGACACCGGACTCAAGTCAGAAGGTGTTATTGCTCGCGAAGAGTTCCTGAATGATCGTCGGGAACTTGAAGTCGCTGTGGGCGATACGGTTGACGTTGTGGTTGACGCGTTGGATAACGGCATGGGTTACACCTTGCTGTCCCGCGAAAAAGCCAAGCGTGCCGAAACCTGGACTCGCCTCGAAAAGATTTTCGAGAACAGCGAAATCGTCATGGGCATCATTTCTGGCAAGGTTAAGGGCGGCTTCACCGTGGACGTTGGTTCCATTCGTGCCTTCCTGCCTGGTTCGCTGGTCGACATTCGTCCGATCCGTGACACCACGCACCTTGAAGGTCGCGAACTTGAATTCAAGCTGATCAAGCTGGATGCCAAGCGCAATAACGTGGTTGTGTCCCGTCGTGCCGTGATGGAAGCTGAGTCTTCCGCCGAACGCGAAGCCCTGCTGGAAAACCTGCAGGAAGGCCAAGTGGTCAAGGGCATCATCAAGAACCTCACAGACTACGGTGCATTCGTGGATCTGGGTGGTATCGATGGTCTGCTGCACATCACCGACATGGCTTGGAAGCGTATCAAGCATCCTAGCGAAATCGTTGAAGTTGGTCAGGAAGTCACCGTCAAGGTACTCAAGTTCGATCGCGAGCGTAATCGTGTGTCCTTGGGCCTGAAGCAGTTGGGTGAAGATCCATGGCTGGCGCTGATGGGCCGTTATCCAGAAGGCACTCGCGTTAAGGCCAAGATCACCAATCTGACCGATTACGGCTGCTTTGCCGAAATCGAAGAAGGCGTGGAAGGTCTGGTACACGTGTCCGAAATGGATTGGACCAACAAGAACATTCACCCGTCCAAGGTCGTTCAGATCGGCGACGAAGTGGAAGTCATGGTCCTGGACATCGACGAAGAGCGTCGTCGTATTTCCTTGGGTATCAAGCAGTGCAAGGAAAATCCATGGGATGCCTTTGCCCGTACCCATGAGAAGGGTGAGAAGGTTGCCGGTAACATCAAGTCGATCACTGACTTCGGCATCTTCATCGGCCTGGAAGGCGGCATCGACGGTCTGGTTCACCTGTCCGACATTTCCTGGAACGAAACCGGTGAAGAAGCCGTACGTCGTTTCAAGAAGGGCGATGCAGTTGAAGCCACCATCCTGTCCGTTGACCCAGAGCGCGAGCGCATCTCCCTCGGCATCAAGCAGATGGAACGTGATCCGTTTGGTGACTTTGTCGGTGCTCACGACAAGGGTGCCATCATCAAGGGTAAGGTCAAGACTGTTGACGCTAAGGGCGCTACCATCGAAGTGATGGACGGTGTTGAAGCATCCCTGCGTGCTTCCGAAATCAGCCGTGATCGTGTGGAAGATGCAACCAAGCATTTGGCCATTGGTCAGGAAATCGAAGCCAAGATCATCAGCATTGATCGCAAATCCCGCGTTATCAGCTTGTCCATCAAGGCCAAGGATGAAGTGGAAGAGCGCGAAGTTGTGGCAGCCCCACGTGATCAGGAGCCTGAGGCTGCTGGTCCTAAGACCATCGGTGACCTGATTAAGGCACAGATGGGCAACTAAGTCGTAAGACTGGTTGACTGAAAAGCCCCGCATTGCGGGGCTTTTTCTTTTTGGAACGCCATAAGGCCAGAAATGATCCTTCCGGGTTTGCTATGGGGGCTCTTTTGTGTTTAGACTCAGACCGTTACAACGTATCCCCCCATCGTTCTCGAAAAAGCCTCTGTAAGCCAATGAAAGAGGCTGTCTGACCCCTCTTAGGGAGTGTGGTAATGGCACTGACCAAGTCCGAACTGATTGAACGCATTGTGGCCAAGCAAGCCTTGCTGACGGCTAAGGATGTGGAGTTAGCGGTCAAGACTATCGTTGAACAGATGTCTGAGACGCTTTCTTCGGGCGGCCGTATCGAAATTCGCGGCTTTGGTAGCTTTTCTCTGCATTACAGAGAGCCTCGCGTCGGCCGTAATCCCAAAACAGGCGAGGCGGTAACACTGGCGGGCAAGTATGTCCCTCACTTCAAGCCAGGCAAAGAGCTTAAAGACCGAGTAAACGAAAGCCTTCAGGAAGAAATTGCGGCTGAAGTGGCAGCTGCCACGATAGCAAAGTCAGCGGAGGTCTGAGGTGTCCTGGTTTCGTAAGGTTTTTTATATCGGTGGTGCACTGCTTTTACTTTTTGCAGGCCTTTGGCTGGTCGTTGTGAATGATCAGACCGTCTCACTGAACCTTTTATTTCTTGCCGTTAGTAACGCCAATGTCGGCATCGTTGTACTGATCAGTTTTGCAGTGGGCAGTCTTGTTGGTCTTTTAGTGGGCTTCAATCTCTTTGGGCTACTCAAGCTCAATACAAGGCTTTACTGGCTGAAGCGTGAAGTACGCCAGCTACAGGATGCGCTGGGCAAAAATCGCTAAGTACTGCCTGATAGCACCATCGAAAACTCCGCCAGACTTTCCTGCTTTTTCGGTACAATATCAGCGCCGAAAAATCGTCCTCTGAGGCTCTCATGACCGCACAATCCTCTGTCACTTCTTCCATTCATTCGCCCGTAATTGTCGCACTGGACATGGCCTGTGCATCTGATGCAATGGCGTTGGTGGACTCACTGTCGCCAGAAGAGTGTCGCCTGAAGGTGGGCAAGGAACTGTTTACAGCGGAAGGCCCCGCTATTGTGCGTGGCTTGCAAGATCGGGGATTTGAGATTTTTTTAGACCTCAAGTTTCATGACATTCCCAATACAGTGGCCGCGGCCGTCGCCACAGCAGCTGATCTGGGTGTGTGGATGGTGAATGTGCATGCCTCAGGAGGTCGCCGGATGATGATGGCGGCACGTGAGCGGCTTGAACAAGGTAACTATGCCACGCGTTTGATCGCGGTCACGGTGCTGACGAGCATGGAGAGACGAGACCTAGCTGAGATAGGGCTGGATATTGACCCAACCGAGCAGGTAAGGCGTCTGGCAGCCCTTACCGCTGATTGTGGCTTGGACGGTGTGGTTTGCTCTGCACAGGAAGCCGTCATGCTGCGTGAGCAGCAAGGTAGCGGCTTTCTTTTGGTGACCCCCGGTATTCGTCCAGCCAGCAGTGAGGCAGGAGATCAGCGCCGTATCATGACGCCAGAGCAGGCATTAAACGCCGGTGTAAGTTACATGGTCATTGGCCGTCCGATTACCCAGTCAACTGACCCCGCAGATGCGCTACGGCAGATCAACCGGTCACTGGGTCTGTAATCCGTTTAGAGAGCGTGTTTATGCAGAACTATCGTGACAAGGTGGTGTGGATTACCGGTGCATCCAGTGGCATTGGCGAGGGCTTGGCTTACGAGTTTGCCCGTCAGGGAGCTTGCTTGGTGCTGTCTGCGCGTCGGACTGAGGCACTGGAGCAGGTTAGACTGAGATGTGCTAACCCTGAGCGCCACATAGTGCTGCCGATGGACATGGCAGACACCGACAGCATGGCCAACAAGGTTGAAACGGCTTTGACTGCATGTGGGCGCATTGATGTACTGATTAATAATGCAGGCATAAGCCAGCGTTCTCTGATCAAAGACACCGATCTGTCGGTAGATCGTCGCATCATGGAGGTGGATTTTTTTGGCCCCGTCGCCCTGACCAAAGCAGTTTTGACTCACATGCTGGCGCAGGGCAGTGGGCAACTGGTCGTGGTGTCATCCGTGGTAGGGCTGGTCGCCACCCCTTACCGTTCTGCCTATGCAGCTGCAAAACACGCGATTGCAGGGTTCTATGATGCCCTGCGTGCCGAGACCTTTGAGAACGGTATTCGTGTGTCGGTGATTTACCCAGGCTTTGTCAAAAGCAATGTCTCGCTCTCCGCCTTGACCGGTGCCGGTCATGAACATGGCCAACTGGATGAGAAGCAGGCAACGGCCATGTCAGCAGATGAGTTTGCAGTACAAGCCGTAGCTGCGCTGGCGCAAGAGAAAAATCGTATCATCATTGCCGGTAAAGAAAAGCTGGCTGTGTGGTTAGGCCGCTTATCGCCTGATTTATTAGCCCGCGTCATCCGCAAGATCAAGGTAACCTGATTTTTTCAGGATGAATTGACAGGGTGCATTGCCAAGACAATCGTCAGCGGTGAAAATTCCTGTCGTTTTGGCCTCTACCGGTATCTGCTGTGAACATACCCTCCAATCCAGTTGTGTATTACCCAGAATCGCTTGCCACGGCCGACGCCGAAGAAGATGAGTTGGTTATGCCGGGCGGCGATGAACCGGCTACAGGCATTCCTGATAATCTCGACAAGAAGTCCCGCCTCGAGTTCAACAAACTGCAGAAGCGTTTGCGCCGAAATGTTGGCCTGGCCATTACCGACTTCAACATGATTGAAGAGGGAGACCGGGTAATGGTGTGTCTGTCTGGTGGCAAGGACAGCTACACCATGCTGGAGATCTTGCTGAATCTACAGATCAGTGCGCCGGTGAAGTTTGATCTTGTGGCGGTTAATCTGGATCAGAAGCAGCCAGGGTTCCCCGAAAATGTACTGCCAGAGTATTTGACCAAACGTGGCGTGCCTTTCTATATTTTGGAAAAAGACACCTACAGCATCGTCAAGGAACTAACACCCGAAGGAAAAACCTTCTGTGCTGTATGCTCACGCCTGCGACGAGGCAATTTGTATGCATTTGCACGGGAAATTGGTTGTACCAAGGTGGCACTCGGCCATCATCGCGATGACATTCTAGCTACACTTTTTTTGAACATGTTCCATGGGGGCAAGCTCAAAGCCATGCCACCCAAGTTGCTTTCGGATGATGGCAAGAACATTCTGATTAGGCCGCTGGCCTACTGCAAGGAAAAGGACATTATCGATTTTGCTCGTCTGAAGGGCTTTCCGATCATTCCCTGCAATCTTTGCGGGTCTCAGGAAAACCTGCAGCGTGCGGCGATTAATAAAATGCTACGGGAATGGGATAGCCAGTTTCCACAACGACTGGAATCCATGTTCACTGCCGTGCAAAACGTGGCGCCATCGCAATTAGCAGACAGAGAGCTATTCGACTTTCTGAGCCTGAAGGCGACGCCACCTGAAGCAAAAGAAACGCCAGATGGTCGTCTCGATCTAGTGAATCTCTCCCTCTGATACTCCTTGTCATAGCAGCCACTCAGTAACAGTCACTCAGGCCTGCAGAATGGCCTGCGTGACTGCTCCTCAGTGGCGCTGTTGAAGTCGATCGGCTGTGCCGGTACCTTAGATGTTTCCACAGGCGTAGGCGGTCAGCATGAGTACCGATAGCTCCGGCATTTCCTTCACAGCGTTTTATACGGGTGAAGTCTGGCGTCGCCATGGACTCTCAGCATCTTTTCTTGCGCAGCCGAAGGGCAGGGTGATGTACCTCGCCAGCAAGCCCTTTGAAATGACGGCCAAGTTTTTATTTGGCATCAACGGGGAGGCGCTTCTCTTACAGCGACATCGCATTCTGGATCATTTACTGGAACGCGCAGTGCTTGATGAGGGCTACACGCAGATCGTGGAGATTGCTTGTGGGCTTTCGCCTCGGGGCACGCGGATGATGCAGCGGTTTGCAGGCAAAGATATCGTCTATCTGGAAGCGGACCTTCCAGAAATGGCAGATCGAAAGCGTCGTCTGTTGGAGGGGGCGGGTATTACCAGTGACCAACATCGTGTCATTCGTATTAATATTTTGGAGACAGGCACTGCTGACTCATTAGAGCAGGTGTTTGCACGTGAGCTGGACCCGTCACGCAAAACAATCGTCATTACAGAAGGACTGATTAATTACTTTGATTACGCCACGATTCATGATTTCTGGACGCGACTTGCAGCGGCACTTAAGCCTTTTGCTGCGGGGATCTACCTGACGGACTTGTATCCTAATTTTCAGTGGTACCCCGGAATGAAGCTGGCCAGTGCAATCAAACAAGGATTGTCTGCTGCAACGCGTAGTCATGTCACACTGCATTTTGATAATGAAGAGGAAATCAGGTTAGGCTTTTCTCAAGCAGGCTTTCTGACCACCCAAGTGCATCTGCCGGAGTCATGGTATGGCGTGCTGGATATCCCTGTGTTGCGCCGGCCTAGTTTGATCCGAGTTGTGGAAGGTCGCATCTGAGAAAGTTACAGAGCGAATCATACGGGCATTAAAAAGCCGGCGTTCATGCC
>ERZ724508.1053-NODE-1053-length-17512-cov-5.768059_pt1 | contig 17512 bp, 31 predicted proteins | sample MGYA00376041_ERZ724508 | MGnify/ENA primary metagenome ERZ724508 (study PRJEB28724, sample SAMN07190887) | wastewater metagenome | isolation source: effluent of sewage treatment plant in Hong Hong | place: USA: Christiansburg, Virginia | collected 2016-03-01 ...
TATTGCAGTTGTTTTGGAGACATCCCCACCACCGATACAGTTTGGGCCTTGTACCGTTGTTCCTTCTAGGTGTAATCCCAGCCTTTGATGAGTCTCTACACAATCTTCTCCTGCTCGATAAACTTCTCGGTGAGGAGATTCAGCACTGCTGCTTCGTTGGCGATCGGCGATCCCGTGATAATCTTGCCAATGAGTTCGGCAATGAACTGCAGTTCATCCTTCATGAAGAGCTTCGTGATGATACTTGTAATGTCTTCAGTGAGGTTCAGTTGGCTGAGTTCTCTGGGAATATTTCCTGTTCCTGCGGTGTAGAATCCCCTGCACACGATACATTTCTCCTCGAGAAACTCTCTGAGTCTGCGGTTATCCTATCGGTATCGTTCAGTGTTCGGCTATAACTCCAAATCGATATCGTCTTGGTGCAGCTGTTCATCCTTGACGATCGACGGTAGGTTTGGATAGCTGTAGTAGACACCGGGTTGGATAGGCCAGTTAGGCGGCGGGCAATCCATAAACTTATCAATTCGGGTGTAGACAATGAAGTGATTCTCCTTTTTGGATTTCTTCAGCTCCAGACACTGTTCGAAGAAGATTAAGTGGGGGTTAAGATGTTCCCTTGCACGGGTTTCGATGAAGGCGCTGAATATGGACGTTTCTGTAAACTTATAGCCAAAGGATCCAATCTTCCCCATTCCAATATCGTTCAGGAAGTCTTGAGTGTTGTAGAGTTCGTCCAGCGATCTCGCGGTAGTATCGATTCCCAGCATCGTGGTCTAGCGGTAGATGGCTTCCTTCTTCACCTTTTTCTACATAGACCGAGAAGTTACCCAGTACTTCGGATAGTTTTTCATCAGTGTCAGGTTGAACTCGAAGAAAGCATCCCGGATTTAGTAGGGGTCGAAGTTGACGCTATCGCTATCGGCTTGCTGCAGCATCTCAAAGATGTAGCGGTTCTATGGGTTCTAGAGGTATTCCTTGGTGTGTTCACGGACATGCACTTCGAATGGAAGAAGTCGTTTGTGGAGTTGCTTCACCAACTTGTCAGGCATCGGTGGCAATGCCTCATCATTCACGATTTCGTTGTTGTCCAGATCGACAATGATGCACTGCATATAGGAGGCCAATTACTTCTTTCTCGTACTCAATTTAGGAGAAGTTGGGTGGCACACCGATGATAAACGGCATGATAGCTTGTGTAAATTACCGCATACTGCTCGGCAGGATTGGTACGATAGTCTGCTCCCACTTAAACGGAAAGATGAGACACAAGAGAGCTTCACTGACCAACCCCAGCACTGTCTTGCTTTGCGAGATCAGCAGTATCTTTTTCTACAGCAGTATAGCTTCGAATAGGTTGATAATCTTGTCAACCTGCAGAAACTTGAACAGACAGTAAATCGACTTATCCTGCATATGAGAAAGGCAATACCGAAACAACTGAGAACTTTGACCGAGTTTCGAGTACAATTTTGCAGCCTCCGTAAGTATATCGCAAAGCAACATTCCCCCAGTCGTTTTAGTCGACCATCAACAGCTCATCCACAAGGTTTTGCACTACCCGACAAAACGGCACATCATTCTTGGACATGCCTATCCTGTAGATTTGCTGCAATAGTTCACAGTACTGATCGGGGTAGCTGTACTACGAGACAATGCACAGAGCCTTCTCACTGTAGTATGGCCTTTCCTTCCGAAATCCGAGTTTGCGGGAGGTAGCCTTGCTGAGCAGCTCCTTGAATATGAGACAGCTGCAGTATGTCCTCTGGTTTTCTACAGTAAGGATGAAGCTGAACGAAATGAACCCACGTTCCTACTCAGACAGCCTAATGCCTTCGGGGAAGCAGAAATCGGCGATTCCAGCCAATGGCAATCTACTCCGAATTCGTTCGGGTGCGGGGTAGTGTTCGATAAGTGCTGGTTGGTAAGTGAGGTCAAGTTTATTATGCACTGAACTAGCGACCCGTTGTACTTCTGCGGTAGATCAGATACTTGTTGCGATTGCGAATCACGAAGGCATGGTTGACTGTTTTGTATTCATGCGGGAGGTTTAGAATCTACTTCTACTACACGCTGCGGCGGCCTTCACGTTTTTAGCCCTGCAGCACATCGATGTCGCAGATTGCCGTCTCGCAATTCTACTAGCATCGGTAGCAAAGCACTAATGCCTGTTGGTGCAGTTTGCTGGTGTCCAGGTACGCCCGGATGTTAACAGCGGTGGCTGGGTAGCAACCCTCGCGCTGGCGGGACTCCTATCCGCGGATAAATACGGGAGTCCACTCCTAAGGAATTCTCTTGCTTAGGCCATTGAGTACGACAAGTTAGCCAGTGATCTCTGGTGTGAGGAACTCAATTTCGCTGATTGAGGGTCGAGTCTTGTCGTACATGGCCTTGAGGTAAAGTCGGTTGTTGATTTCCAGGTATTTGTCTTGCGAGTCGTAGGTGGGTTCGGGTACCAACTACAGTGAAGTGATCGGCCGACGCTCTAGCTGTTTCAGAGGAGGTGGTTACAGGGTTGGGAAGCAGATGGTAGGAGGTCAGGGTGTAGCCCGCATACCACCATGCTGTCGAGAACGCGGGGACGAGCCGGGTGCATTATTAGTTTGTGATTTAAAATTAGTATTGAGGATAGAGGTCAGTCCGTCGATGCCGTCACGCGTATCCTTTCCTGACCGAAGTGACGTGGTTTTGGTAATCAAAGAACCAATAACAGGATTTGACACATTACCAATGAAGCCAACTGTCCTTCTTATCCTCTCACGACCACCTAAACTGACGAATAGAGGCTCCCAAGTTTATAAGTCCCATTGATTTCTGAACGTTGTAATATAAATTGCAAATGCCCGATGAAAATGTGAGTGTGGCTACTTCGAAAGAGGAAGCACCGTTGCCTGACGCTCGTGAAATCGTCATCAAATCGCTGAAATCTGGTATCTCCGGAGCTTCGGCCATGTTGGTGCAGGTTCTCAGTCTCATGTGGATGCGCACCACCATGAACTATCAGTTCAAGAATGGTGGTGGCTTTAGGTAAACGTTGCGAAAACTCTACGCGTAGGGAGGTATTCTACGGTTCTACCGTGGAGTCGCTCCTGCACTCATCCTCGGGCCTATCTCCAGGTTCGGGGATACAGCTTCTAACCTATTTGCTCTCACACTGTTCAAGAGCAGCACCATCACGCAAAACCTGCCCATTTTCGTGCAAACATCCCTCGCGTCATTCTGTGCCGGATGCTGGAGGCTGATGACACTGCCCATTGATGCTTGGAAGACTTCCAAGCAGGTTAACGGTGCCGACGGGCTCAAAGTACTTCTCGAGAAGTACCGGAGACTGGGCATACCTGCCTTTTACCAAGGTGGAGTTGCTTCTGCGGTCGCAACTATGGCCGGACATTACCCTTGGTTCGTGACATACAACTACCTCGACCACTACTTGCCCAAGTACAGTTTCCGGAATTAGAAACTCAAGGCACTAGTTCGAAACGCTTTCATCGGTTTCTGCGGTACCATGATTTCGGACACTGTTTCCAACTCAATCAGAGTGGTCAAAACAATCAAGCAGACCTCCACCGACAAGATAACCTACCGCCAGGCAGCACAGGGAGTGATCGAAAAGGACGGCATTCAAGGATTGCTATTCCGTGGACTCAAGACCAAGCTAATGACAAATGGTTTACAAGGTGTGATGTTCAGCGTTTTTTGGAAGTACTTCCAGGAAAGGTTAAACACCGCCGATCCCAAGAACAAGTGATTTGTTTCTGATGTAAGTGAAGTGAATAAGCCACGAAGTCGCATAGAATCAGTGGTGCATCATCATGTTCATGCGCTTTCTTTGAGCTTCTGGGTCGTCGTCGACCTGCTGCATCAAAGTTGGGTCGATGACTTGCTGGTGGCCTTCGAAAGGGTTTCCCATTGGCATACCGCCGCCCATCATTGCACCCATCATGTTGGGATCGAATCCGAGTAGGGAGGGGTCGAATCCCTCGAGCATGCTGGGATCCATCCCCATCATGTTCATGAAGTTCTCCATCGCAGCAGGATCCAAATTGCCAAGCATTGAGGGATCCATGCCCATCATATTCGGATCGAAACCACCCATTGCTGCAAACGGATTTCCAGCAGAGTCTAACTGCTGCAGGAACGGTGTAAGAACATTCTGGGCTGATTGCAGTTAATGCCTCACCTCAGCTTGATACTTTCCTGCGATAACATAGAAAGAAACCTCTCGCTTGTTAGATCTGCTCATCTTCCAATCCCATCTCCTCGTAAAGTTCATCTCCCAAAACCATTCCAACTACGATTGGAAGCATGCGCTTCGCAGTGGGATCCCAATCGCTAGTCTCTGCTTTGATTTTATCAACAAGCTCTTGCCCGTGGTTCTCCATGTACACTTTTTGGAAGAGAATTGCTTGACGAAGCTCAGTTAGATCCAACTCGCGGAACAATCCAACCGGCTCAAGATGAGGGATGAAATTAGTGATTTCGGGATGCTGAGCACAGGCCATTTGGAATCGCTGTTCGGGAATACCAAGAGATTCCATGACTTGAGCACTCACCTTAAGAGTAAGTTCTTGCATCTTCACAAACCCGTCTACCAAGCATTTCAGGTAGTTCTTGAAATCCACTGCCTTAAGCGCGCGTCTTTCTACAATAGTCTTTGATAGGTACCAATTTTGTTGCTGAGGTTCTGATCGCTCAGAGTGAGCTGGGTCTCCCTCATGAGGAACTCGAAGATCTCCTTGAGGTCACTCTTGCCAAGCTACTGTAGGTTGATGCGTGACTTGAGTTTATCCACGTCCCTCTTGAATCGCTACTGTGGGGTCAGAGTTGTGGGTTATACTTCAGCACTCAACGCCTTGTATGTCCTACGTTCGACTACAAAATGTACACGTAGACTACTGCGACACCCGCCAATGCTCCGGTGAGCACCTTCCAATTACCAAGCTTGCTAGCAATCTTACCCCAGATGCTCATGTGGTGTTGATATTAAATTATAATGCTGGCTGGATATTTCGCTGAAGGAGACAAGAGAATTCGACAAGAAGGTTGACTATGCTATTGGTTCTTCCTCTTTTTTCGAAATATAATAATTTCAGCTAACGAATCAGATATGGAAGCAAAGCTTGCGGGTGAGAGCTTCAGGCAATTTCGGGTTGCGAGTGGGGTCCATTAAGTAACTGTTGAGTTCAGCGATCTCAAAGAACACGAAGTGCTTGTCCATAGCGCCTTTTAGGTAGCCGGTACCTGAACTACCACCAGTACCAGCCCTCATTCCAATGACTTTCTTGACCATGCCGAGATGTCGGAAACGCCATGCACTCATGTTGTTATCAATTTATAGAAGTTCTTGCAGGAAGGCGAAGGGTTGGCTGAGAATTGGATAAAGCTGATAGGCAGAGATAAACAAAGCCGAACGACAGGCCTTTGCGCTTAGTTGACAGTGCTCTCCTCGTTTTTCACTGAACATTACTTTGCGGAATCTTTCAAGGTTACTCTTCTCGTTCTCCCGCAAGCTCTCGTCATAGTTCCGCTCCCACTCTGTCCAGAACGGATGCTGTTCAGGCGGGATTTCTTCTCCGATCTGTCCTCCCCAAAACTCTGCATTGAAAAATGGCATCCTTTCCAGCCACTCTCCAAAAAGCTTAAGAAGAGTTGGCTTGGCCTCGGCCTCGCGAATCTTCTGTATATCCTCCTCGCGCAACACTGAAATATAGTAGTTCAGACCGTGTCTTTGCTCCTCGACAAGCCCAAGCCGCGCATCAATAAGTTTGAACTGCCAGCTTTGGAAGCCTGAACTCGGTACAAGTAGGTTTCTAAACTGCAAGAACTGCATAGGTGTAAGCGTTTCTACAATATCGATTTGGTGCACCAACACTCTAAGAATTGTGTTGATGCGTTTGAGCCGATCCACCACCGTTTGCATTTGGGGCGAGTTATCATCCAAGATGGGATGACTGAGTATGTCAGTGATGGAATCCAATTCGTGCAGTACTTGCTTGAACCATAGCTCGTAGGTCTGATGGACGATGATGAACAGCATTTGTTCGTGTTCAGGTGGGCCGGTGGCTCCTGGTCTCACTATTGGTTTCTGTGCATTCAGGATATTGTTTAGTTGCAGGTAGTCGCCATAGTAGAGAACTTTCTCTTCAGGTTTGTTGCTTTCCATTGAAAGTACAATACAATTATGGAGGAAAAACCATTCGCTGAATTTAAAGTTACAAATGGCTGTGGTTTTGTGGCTGTTTTAGAATTAGTCTGATCCTTGTCGTTTGTTGCAGGAAGAATCGCCATCAACCAAATTTCCTTGATGTACTGGTATCACTCAGTCTCATTTGAGTTAAGTCATTGGCATTATAACTATGGAGGAAACCCGCGAAGAAAAACAGAAGTTCCTTCGTGACGGGGTGTTGGACCAGGGCTACGACGCAAGCGATTTTGTTGACTATCTGGTATCTGTCAGACAGGACGGTACTGGATGGGGTTAGCTTAGGTGAGAACATTGACATCTGGAGTCTTGAGGAGCTCAAGCAGCAGGTCAGTAGATTCAAGGAACTAGCGAGCAAAAAGTTCGAGGTTGTGGAGGAGGAGCATCAGCATGAAAAGGAGGATGCTGGACACTCCTTACAGAATCTCACGCAAACGCTGTTTCAACGAGAGGGTAAACTCAAACCGGTGACTTACTAGAAGTACTCCACTAGCGAACGGGAGCTTAAGCGCAAAGTGAAGTGCATTCAGTTCCGACCATACGTAAATAAGGACATCTCGGCGTTCACCTTTACAGTCGAAAAGCCGGAGGTAAAAGTCATCGGTGGCATCCTTGGGTTTGGCGGCATCAACCAAATCTGGTATACTGTTCGCAGTAGCCTCATCGAAGGCGACATCAAACGCGAGGACGAGGATTTTGAGTGGCTGAGGAAAACGCTGCACCGCTTCTACCCAGCAAATTTCGTAAGGTTCAAGGTTATGCAGATCCCACCGTTGCGACGCACAAAGTCATTTCTTCCCGAAGACACCAAATCGCTAGACAAACGAACACTCATGATCCGAGCGTTTTTGGATGCCCTACTCAAACAGCCCTTGATGTTCAATACCAGGCTGCTACTGAACTTCTTTTCTATCGCTGACTACAGCAAATTCCAGCGGTTCAAGCAGGAGATTGGCACGATAGGCTTTATGAAGGTACTGAGCAACTTGCAGACTGAAAGTGGGACAGCATAGCTTGAAATTTCAACAGATAACCAAAGAGCGATGAAGGCTGCCTCCCAGTACGCCCACCAGGTCGGCGATAAGTACCGCAGTTTGAAGCTGTAACTGCGCACTTTAATGCGTCATCTCGATGATGCGACCTCTTCGCTATACAGACTAGCCAATGGTTTTGCGGATCTGCAGAAGCTGCAATCGGAGCTATCCAACTCTGCACCCGAATTACAGGTACCGTTGAGTAATGATGCAGAATGTTCAGCTGACTGAGATGTTCATTGACATTAACAACTTCCTAATTCAGTGGGGTCGTGGGTTCCAGCAGAAGCGCAAAGCTGTAGAACGCAACATTGGCATTTTCTTCAAGTATAGCAAGCAGGAGAACGATGCGATCAAGGATCTGCTCAGACGTCGAGAAGAAGCAGAAGAAGAATATATTAAGTTCAAGATTGCTTTGGAAAAGCGCAAGGAAAAGGCGTATCCCGACACAACCAAGTGGGAGATACCGAAGAACGTTCTTTCGAAGCTCCCATAGCTAGCTCGTATGCCCAAAGACGAACTGATGAGTTATCTCCTGCCAAAGTAAACAGACAAGATGGCACGAATACGTGAGTGGGTGGGCTACCTCAATAAAATGGCAGAAACTGAGCTGGTTCGGATACTTCCACTCATTACCGATCGGTTCCGGGAAAGGTGGAAGGCTCTCGGCACAGATCTAGTATAGGCTACAAAAGCCGAACTCGGAGTTGTTGGAAAGCTCGAAGCTCTGCAGTGATCATGTGTATAGGAGGTTAAACAATCACAGCTTCCTAACGTACATGTCAGCATCGTATATCCTGTCTTGCCCAGCGTGAGGTTTCAGGTTGCTGTCGACATAGCGATGGAAGAAGTTTCCATCTTGGCTTTCCTTGTCATCAGTTCCCATCGTCCACATGCTCGTACCAAGGAAGAAGCTTGCAGGATTGTCCCCGTGTGGACGCATCTCAGGCATCCATATGCGCCAGCCTCTGTTCCAACCGTCAATTCTCACGCGCTCCACGATGTTCCGAGTGTGATAGTGAGTACTGCCGTACTCATAATGGGTCGATGGGTATGCCTTGAGAATGTTTTCGATGTTCTTCATGGTGCCAACTTTGACCCAATGCTTAGAGCAACAATGGGTGAGCTGAATGATCAGTCCTCCAACAAGCTCTAGAGTCAGTAGCTCCGAGCTTACTTTGGTGGCCTTAAACTGTTTGTCTTGAAGAGCTTTGGCTACTGTAGCGAGATTCAGATCTGGTTTGGCCAACACCTTTCCCTCGTACCAATGTCCTAGCAGCAGTTCCACTGTAACGTGCGTCGGTTCCTCCTTCACATTCAATACTGTTATCATCTGAGTGGTGGTATCCCCAGCTCCCTTGGCACTTTCCATATTGAATAGTATTGTATAATTCGAGGAGGGTCGTGCAGGCTATAACGAACAATATCGATATATTCTGGCGAACGTTTATTGATTTAGCAAGCACGGATCACAGGTGCACTCGGTCTTGGCTTAAAGGTGGGTGTCCATAATAATCGGGTGCACCCAGCTGTGGTGGAGGAGATGGAGCATATTGAGTCCCAACTATTTCCAGCAATCCTCGAATACTGTCTGGGCAGTTGATATCGCTAAAGCCACTCTCCACCAACTTCTTATCCATGCAGTAGAACACAAAGATGGACGAGAGTGCTTCAGTGAAGATAGTCACGAATATGGTGGAGATCAAGAATGATAGTAATATCACAAATGCCACAACGTACCATACGACATCTCTCCCACCTTCCACCGAGTACACCATGATGACTGTTGCTATGATTGTTGGCAGTACAACGCATAGAACTATCGAGGAGCAAAAGAAGAAATTTTAGATGATGTCGACCACACTGAAGAGTCCTCCGTTGCTGAAGATCAAGAGACCAGCTGTCTTGGCAGATCCGAAGTAGTGTTGACCAGTGAATGCCATTGAGATAGTTGCGTAGTGATTGAGCAAACGCAGGAAACACTCCAATGAAGCGAGCAGGCATTGAACGAGACATAGACACACTTTCAGACACACATTCTAGGTGTTGGGGTTACCAGCTGCCATCCGGAGGCTCCTCACAACGGTAACTACCATTGCTGAGAAAGTGATAGACCCAATATGCGAGCCCAGCAGCCACTTGAAAGCTGATCCTATCATCGACTGCTGCTGGTTGTAGTACCATATTGCTACACAAGCAGCTACGAGAAACACCGTACAGTAGTAGAAGAATAAGGAGAAGAACGTATAGAGCACCCATAGGATAATTTGAAAGACCGTCGGTATGTCATTAATGAATGGGCTGATGTGATGCTGAGTGAGAGCAATAAGCCCGCCATAGGAAAAGATCCAGTACATGAGAAACAGAACAGAAGTGATGCTGACTATGAGCCCTATGAGATAGACTTGAGGGCGTTCAGAGAGGAACTGTCCCGTGCACTTCATCAGCACGATAGCCGTTTTAATGTGGTGCCTAAAACAGCAGAACAGCACGAGACAGTAGATTAGGGTAGCAACTAGGAAGCTAATACCTAGGGCGATCAATCCAAGAACGAAGCCAGCTATTGAGATCGCCAAGAACATCGTGATATTTACCACAATCAGCGTCCAGACCAAACATTTTGGATAGTGCTTGGCGAGTGCGACTAGCCCAATCGATAGTAGTAACGAGCCGATTATCATTCCAGTACAGGTGAATGCGAAGGCAACCTTTACTCTGCTTGGAATCGCTGGTAGTGGGTGGCCTGAAATGACAATTCCTCCGAGCTGCTGGAATTGATGGATGAAGTAGCCACCAAGCCCAAGAAACAGCAGCAGCACGACAAAGAATGTTACCAAGCAGCAGACATCAGTGCATGACCGATGCTGCACTGGTCCCGTACCGTAGACCCTTCCGTTGTTCTTGAAATCTTCCTCCCATTCACGTAGCGGAACATGATCGTTCGGTGCGTATTCACTTCCGGGTTGACTACTGCCCATTCCAAAATATTCTTAGAAATGATAATTCAGAACGTCATCACAATTAAGCTTCGGCATCGCCGCGCATCGAAATTTCACCGATAATCACCATTCGATCTTTAGCACCCGGAACATCAACTTGGATTTAGCTGGGCAGCTTTCAATGAGAACTTGCACTGGTCGATCTGGTGAGGATTCCTCTAGCAGCTCATTCACACGTTCCTGGAACAGTTTGCTTTCGTTCTTCAGTGACGACACGTTGATGTTGGACAGATCAACGCCATCCACGAAGTCGCTGCCACGGCCATCCCATGAGAACAAGTAGCTTTCGAAGACAGAGGTATCGGGAATGCTGCTATCTCGCAACAGTATTCTCAGGTTGTACACGGTGCGGGTATGCTATGTCCTGCTCGCGACCAGTTTATTGTCGAATGGGTTGTAGTTTCGAACTGCATCCTTGAAGTTCTTTGGGGAGATGTCAAGCACCTCACCCTTGACGTTCCAGAGCTGCTTTCCACCGGCTATAATTATGGTATTGAGTACAGTTCGGAAGGGATAACAGTTCTTTGAAGGTTGAGAACTGCTTATCCTCACTGGGTTTGACGACACCTTCCCTTGTCAGCTCCTTGTAGCTCTTCATCCAATCCTCAATTTCTATCACCGAGGTGAAGTCGTTGCGGATGAGTTTGGTGTCCTCCACCCGATCAATACTGCGGATCTTCACTACTGAGCCAATGAGCTTGACTTCGTTGAGCTCCATGTGATAGTCAACGTATCCGTTTGTGAAGGTGTAGTTGTGCCCAATCGAATCCTTAACTCGCAGAATCCAATCTTTGTCCTTCGTTTATACTTTAGTGGTGTGTGCCAGTGAGTTCTCGGCAAGATACTTCCGTCCGAAAGCTCTCAACTCTCTCAGCGGACTCACCAAATGGGTGTACTTCTCGTCATTCAGACTGATCGTTGGTTTGGAGGCTTGGTAGTCTCCGAATCCCAGTTGGTTGCAACCACCTTTGAACAACACCCACGACGAGATGTTTTCGTGGTTCTTCTTGGCTTGGAACTTACCTTCCCATGTATTGAAGTTGTAGCGGCGCAGGTATAGTACCTGGCCAATCTTGGAGGGATGTGGAAGGTCTGCAGCTGTCTTGGCGAAGAGCATAACCGTGCAGTAGCTGTTGTTCTCGATTTGTTGCTTTTAGTTGAGAGAAGCATCAATTAACTTGATTTTGCACATGAAGTCAGGAGCATTGGTGGGCTTGTAGGCAGCAGTTGCATCGATGATGAGACCCATGGAGCACTTCTTGCTGGCTTCACAGTTCATGCAGCGCAGCTCAGCTAAGCTGTGTAGTTCGTCGGCCATCCAAAAGCTAATTATTACGGGTAGGCTGCCGCCCAAACTGCTTTAAATGGCCGGCAGCTCCCATTTAAATTGCAGTGGGGAACTGTCAGAGGGTGCAAGCGATAGCCTCAACGGCTGGCCTTTGGGATCGTTTGGGGTTATATAATATGGCACGGCTCCTCACGAAGGCTCGCTACTGGTACCTACCGATCCCCAAGGCAGTACAAGCCAATGTTGAGCTTGCACTCACCGACAAGTACATCAACCGTTAGTGTAGGAGTGCGTAGTAGAAGATCCTCGCTACAAACAGCCCCAACAAGCAGAAGTTGGATCTGTTGGTGGAGCTGATTGGAGGACTCAACCGTCGTGAGCAAACCTACCTGAAATGGTTAAGGAATGAACAGTTAGTGCATAAGAAGTCACCGATATGGCTACACAACATTCAGACACCAACAGGCGTGGATCCCCGAAATTTCTTTTTACAGGAAGAGCTCATAGCAAAGAATTGGGAGTACCCCTTGAAGTTCATCGAGTTCATCATGGGAACTGTTGAGGTGCAGATGTTGTGAATGTAGGTAGAAGCCAAAGTGGAGGCCAAAGTCGAAGCGAAGGCGAAGGAGATCTATGATGTGGAGCTGGTGGCAGTCAACGCAGCCGACAAGATTAAGATCATCAAGGCTATCCGAGAAACGATGGGATTGGGTCTAAAGGAAGCCAAGGAACTTGTAGAGAAAACCCCTGTGGTGCTCAAGCAGGCAAAAAAAGACGAAGCCGACGCTCTTGCAGAAGCTCTAACGAAGGTCGGTTGCAACGTGGTCGTCAAGTGAAGCAGTGTTGTTGTATAACGGATCTTCAATGTTCACTGTTCCTATTGCAAAGCATGTATAGGCAAGCAAAGTCAAACAGGGTTGGCAATTTCCTTGAGTCCTGGTATGCCGAGGTAGAACACCAAGAAGCATATGAGCATTTGCACCACGAAGAGACCGATAAAGACCCCTCGGATAATCTTTTCCTGCTTTCCATTGAGAATCGGTGTGGGGAGACCTGATAGCCACAACCCGCCGAGAAAGCCACCGAGATGTCCGAAGTAGCTAATGTTCTTCTGCCCGAGTGTAAAGATGACAGCCAGACCAATGATAAGCAGCAACGTGATCAGAAGCTTCAATCGCATTGCTACTGGTAAAAATGACAGTCCACGCCAGTTGATGACAGTGTAGCCAACCAGCAGCCCCATCATGCCGTAGAGTGCAGTTGAAGCACCAACGTTGACAGAAGCGTATGGGGATGTCGAACAGACCGCAGCAAAGATGTTTCCAGCGATTCCAGATAGCACATAGATGAGAATAGTCCAAAGCGGTCGGTAGGTGTACTCCACGCGGCTGACCAAAACCAGAGTAGTAATGACATTTCCGAAGATGTGCATAAAATTTCCGTGAAGGAAGATCGCAACGATCAGTCGATCCACCTGTCCTTTGAAAATGTATGGCGCAAAGGAGCCTCGGAATTTGATCAGCGTTACAGATGAGACTTACAGTAGATCTCCTGACTTATCCAGACCTAGTGCACAGGTTGTCGTGAATAGTGCAACATTTATGATGCAAACAATGACCGTGAAGGAGAGTAAGGTAAGAACCGGGCACATTGCTGCCGTCAGGAAATCCCAATAATTCTCTAATCGAGGGTTTTTGATGTTTGGCGAGCCAGATAGGAATGGCACGCGATATTCCATACACTTCTTAATGACCTCTGTGGAGGTAACGTCTTGATCGGTCAGGCCAGCCAGTAGATTGCGGCCAGTTGGTTGCTGTCCATTGGCAGCAGCCGGTGGAAGATCCTGCAGTCGGTGCACATTAGCCATGTTCTTTAAGTTCGAAATATAGAACTATAAGGTTATTATATGATCACTAAGGGTTCAGTTTGCTGCTTGTGGTAACATTGGCGCGGTCATACTCCTTGTCCTTGGCTGGTTACATGGTGCTTCGCTGTGGCGAGAAATGCGAAATAGTAGTGCCGAGCTTGTCGGAGAGCTCACGGTCCATAATGCGCATTCTCTTGAGTGTGCGACCCAGGAATATTCTCCGATCCTCAATCAGCCGGTGCTTGAGCTTCTCGATGTTCTCGACAGTCTCCACCTTGACATCAATCTTCTCTTTGATCCTGGACCTTCTGAGCATATCCTGCCGATCGATGATGACCTGATTCTTATGCGCCAACTCATCCTTGATCTTTTCGTCAAGAAGTTTGGTCTTGACTGATTTGACGTGCTGATCACGCGACTGCAGCGCATGCCCAAGATTTCTATTGTACACCATGTACATTTGGAAGTTACGCTTCATCTTTTCGTGATGCAGAAGTTCTTTGGTCTAGGTTAAAGATGCTGCTGTACTTTATTAGCTTAGCGCTATCGCTGTTGGTTGAACTACGACATCTGTTGCAACTACAATTTGCGGAGCTCGTCTAGCTTCTTCTTGTTTCGTTCGGCCTGCTCCAACTGACTGTCCAGTTGCTTGCCGAATGCCTCCCTATTCCTTCTCACCACAGTCCGGATGTACTACTAAACACCCTGCTGTCTCTCCGAGTGGATGTTCTTCTGGCTCATCAGCCTTCGGTCCCTTTGTGAGAGTTGTTCCTGCCGATTCATGCTGAATTTCTCCATTTGTTGGTTGGTGCGCTGCTTCTTCCTATCGATATCTTCGAAGATCGTCTTCTTAATATGTATCTTGTTCTTCTGAACCAGTTGGTTTTACATGTCTGCACGGAACTTTTTCTCCATCGTCAATACTCGGAGATTTCGGTAAACCCTTTCAATCTTCTATCTCGCTCGACTTGTCTTTTCGGTGAGTCCATTACGTTTAATCTCCTGCTCCATCCGGTTGCGCAGTAAAAATTGGTTGTAAACCTTTCTCCGGCGCTGATCGTTGGGGCTGGATTCACGGCTCGTGCACGTTCTAATAGATTTGCGATCGGACAACGAGAGCTCTGATGACTTCTCTCTTAGTGTCTTGTAGTGCTCAGAATTGACATAGGAATTCTCCTGCACCTGCTGCATCTCCTGAAACTTCCGCATCTTGAGGCTTTTGACCTTCTCGTAGTACTTGTGCTCCTTATCGTAGAAAGTGGATTGTTGGAGTTTAAGTTCCTGCACGATCGGGTGCTGCTTCGGAAGCCTTTCAGACGCCGTGGATTGGTTGCGCAGTTCGCTTTTCTTGCTTCCACGTTGGAACTCCTAAGGTAAACCAGCCATGTACCTAATTCACCTCCTTCACAATTTTGTGGCGGCGAAGCACCATGGCTTCGTACTTGCGCTTGATGTAGTACTCACGATCATTGTGATCGAGAGTCTGGGTGAACTACTCGGACTCCTTGCTAATTTGCGACAGACTGATATCCTCCAAGTCGCTACGGAGGTAGCCCATCCGTTCATAGCACTCTTTGTAGGCTTCCCTACGGTTAAGCTGCAGAAGTACTCATCGAGATGGGCCTTACAGAAAGCCACTGGGTCTTCCGGGTTGACGTCCATTCGCAATAAAAATAATTTGTTGCATGAGAGTGCATCATTCCGCTAACAATTCCAGTCTCAGTTGTGCGACATCCAAATGTGAACGACCTCGGTGGAGCACAATTGTTGGTTGGGTCGGGTGTCCAACCAGACAGCCCTAGGTACTCTCCGACTATTTGTACCAATTCTTCTAGCCACCCAGGTATTCCCGACCAGCAGTATTGCCCACCCCTGCGATTATAATCCATCAAGCAAAATGTGGCGACTTATCGTGATGGTGAGTGTACTCATGATCATGTCGTTGGTCAACGTCGCAATCATGAGCTGGTTTCTGTACCGTTACGCTGCCATCCTTCATGAATTCAACACGCTTAAGATAGCCTGTCTTGTTCTCGAAAATGTCTATCTCATGTATATGATCGCCACATTCTTTCGAATCGACGAAGCATAGTAACTACTGGACTGGGTGGAGAGACTTTGCCTCATATCCTTTGCAGGGTTTATGTTGGAGCAACTCATCAGCTACCTCGTAACTGGCAGAGTGGCATTGTACTTTATCAAGGACGGTTCTTTCTTGATCGATCCAGCACTACGCATCTACCTTCGAACGTGGTAGCGGATGTACATTGAATCGGTTCTACTTTCGACGTTTGGCAGTGCTGTGGTGCTAGGCTTTGTGCTCTACCAGTGGATAACTGAATATTACGAGGAACGCAAGAAAGCTGCTTACTTTGAACGATACTTCGCAAAGATTCACTATGAGGGTGGTAACGATCAGAGGTGCTGTGCCATCTGCCTTTCGGACTACGAGATTAACGAAGAGATTGTGGAATGCCCTTGCCGGCATATTTTCCATAATGAGTGCATCGTTAGCTGGCTGAAGGGCAAGCAGAACTGTCCGGTATGTCGGCAGGATTTCTTCGCGGAACCTTCAGAGGTCGCTTGAGACTGCTTTGCTTAGGAGCTACCACATGATCCTTTGACGCTTATTCAGAATGTGATGAAATTTTACCTAGTCGTCTTCTTCGGCATCACTTAATCCTATTTCTGCTGTGTATTACCCTCAAATTCGCAATTCAGGATGATCTTTGAGCAGTCCCTCGCAACTGTACTTAACTATATAATATGCGTCTTGGAGAATAGAAATGGGCCGCAGTAATTTAGTTTAAGATATTGGACGGTAGGCCGACTCAGAAGTCAATACGCAGTGGCAGCTGCTTGAAATCCCGAACCAACAGAAACCCAAGAAAGCAATTGCTGCAGCTCGACATGATCATGGAGGACATTCATCACCAACTTCAACAGGGGGCTGTAAGAAGGCAAATATCCGGCGAGCTTACCCTCAGATATTTACTGCGGCAGTTATCTACCTGTTTCTGATTGCGATTCTCGCAGACAACGTTCACTGTGATGCTTCCTGTACAAAAGTCGTACGAAATCCACTGACCAATCAAGATTAGTGCATCTACTGCAACGCAGCAAACTATTCGTCGGGGCTAGACACTCAGACAAAAGATTCATGCCTTTGCATTTCGAAATTTACATGGGATGCTACGATGTTGCGATGCCGAATCCAGTGCAATGGTACGGTCAACAGCGATTAGACGAACTTCAATGCCAGTGTTTGTAACTGCGTCAATACTAGCTTTTGGAATGATACAATTCTCGAATGTACCCCCAACTGCAAGTTGATTCCAAATGCAAATCTTTCTAGCAATACGCCAAACCTCCCGCAAACTCAGTGTGATTGTAACAAAGGATCCAAGTGGAATACCTCGAGGAGTTTCTGTGATCCACAATGCTGGAATGTCGCTAAGGCTAATAGTGGCAAGTAGGCCAATTCCAGCGATGGATCATGCAGCTGCAATGATCTGTATTACTGGAATAATGCCACCCTCACTTGCGACATTGATTGCCAGAGTATCAATAATACTTCGATCCAGCAAAACAACAGCCCAACAGATTGTACATGCAAAAACAACCGATATTATTGGAATGATACCGAACTCGCTTGCCAAGTGAACTGTTCACTGATAAAGTTCGGCAATGGAACGGTCAGTGATTACGAGTGTCAATGCAAAGCAGGCTACTATTGGAATGACACAGACACAGACTGCGAAGTTAATTGTAGCAGTATTCCGAAAGCGAAAAACTCAAGCAATATGAATAACTACATGTGTGACTGTGAAGGAGATTACACTTGGGTGGGGACAAACTGTGTATTGAATTGCAGTCTAGATAATGAAAGCACTGGTTAGAGTCAAAATGGAACATGCAACTGCAGAGCTGGATATGTGTGGTATGTAATCAATAGTACGTGTGTGGCAGATCCGTGCATAGTGATACAAGAAAGTGGGGGAAGAGTAGGTTTATGCGAGTGTAAGCAAAACGAGTCATGGAACAGTGGAGAATTAATATGTAAACTCAATTGTTCGCTTGTGAACCACTCCGCTGGCGCTATCAGCGACACTGAGTGCTCATGTC
>ERZ724508.1054-NODE-1054-length-17492-cov-5.662557_pt1 | contig 17492 bp, 15 predicted proteins | sample MGYA00376041_ERZ724508 | MGnify/ENA primary metagenome ERZ724508 (study PRJEB28724, sample SAMN07190887) | wastewater metagenome | isolation source: effluent of sewage treatment plant in Hong Hong | place: USA: Christiansburg, Virginia | collected 2016-03-01 ...
TAAATCACCGAAAACTTAAAATAATTGACATGTTATTCATTGTCGTTTAGGTTAGACGGGCTCGAAGACAGATATCAATTATTGAGGAGTGCGCTCTAATAATTGAGTCGTCGGACCAACTGAAAAAGTGGTCTGACGACTGCTCAAATAGATATAGTTGTTAACTAAACGAGAAGTATATGTGATTTATAAAAATACGATTGAATTGGTCTTTCATTTTAGCAGATAATAAAAAAAGAACATAGCTAAAAAAAATGATTCCTTACCAAATATTTCTACTAAACGTATCTTAATACTAAAAACCTTTCAAATCAAATTCTTCTGTAGCAATCAATTCTACTTTTTTACGCATCTTTTTCTGAATAACACTAAAGTGATGTTCTTCTTCTTTGCTTATTAAGCTAATCGCAACACCAGATGCTTCTGCTCTTCCTGTTCTACCTACCCTATGAATAAAGTCTTTGGGAGAGCGTGGCAATTCATAATTAATCACAAATGGCAAAAAAGGAATATCGATACCGCGAGATATTAAATCGGTTGCCACCAATACCTGTACCTTTTCTGCTTTGAATTGTTTTAATGCATCTGTACGCGCACCTTGACTTTTTTTGCTATGTATGGCAGCTGCATTGATATTGTTCGCTTTTAACTTCTCAACTACCGCATCTGCACGATGTACCGAAGACGTAAAAACCAGTACTTGTTTCATTTGCTGCTCTTTAATCAAATAGCGTAATAGCGGTCCTTTACGCTCTTCTTCTACTTCGTAGGCAACTTGTTGAATGAGATCAATGTTTATTTCTTCTGCTACAATCTCAATCTTTACTGGATCATGCAATAAAAACTCTGTAATGCTATCGATGTCTTTACCGAGTGTGGCAGAGAACAATAAATTCTGACGTTTCTTAGGAAGGAGTTTAAAAATACTTGTCATCTCTTCTTTGAAACCAAGATTTAACATTTTATCTGCTTCATCCAATACTAAAATTTCTACATCACTTAAGTACACAGCTTTTGAATCTACCAAATCCAATAATCTACCAGGTGTAGCAATCAATATTTCTACGCCTTGCATCTGTATCATCTGTGGATTAATGGATACACCACCAAATACAGATAAGGTTTTGATGCGGTTGGGTAAGGCATCGCTAAACGCTTTAAACACTTCTCCTACTTGCAATGCCAATTCGCGCGTTGGCACCAATACCAATGCGCTGATGTGTCTATTTCTACCTAAAGGCATTTTCTCAAGTAACTGCAAAATAGGCAATACAAAACTGGCGGTCTTACCCGAACCTGTTTGCGCAATACCCAAGATGTCGTTACCCTTTAAAATAGGTGGTATAGCCTGTTCTTGTATTGGATATGGAGCATTGTAAAATTGTTTTTCTAATGCTTTTAAAATTGCAGGACTTAAACCAAGTGAAGCGAAGGACATATATATGGGAGAATTTTTGAATGGGTATAAAGATACATAAGAATTATTTAATGTACGTCTCTCATGTTTACCTACACATCTTTCATAATACAAACCTTAGTATAAAAAATAAGATTTTAATACAAAATCAGAAGCAACTAAAAAACACATCCCCAAAATGCGCACTATTCGAATTATAAGATTAGAAAGCAACGTAAATAACAGGTTATTTTCTAGTAGACTCAGACTCTCCACGGCGGGTTTATTCTATTCTCACCCGCGCTATATAAAATCAATTGATTTCCATCGGGGTCTTTCAAACGTGCTTCGCGCCATAGCCAAGGCTTGTCAGTCGGTAATTCTTCAAACGTAATATTTACAACCTGTAATTCAGCAACACGAACATCCAAGTTATCTAATTCAAAATAAATCCAAATGCCATCTCCTGTTGTCAACGCATTCACTCTATGGATTGAAAAGGTTGCTTCGCCTTGATCACATAAAAATCGGGCATAATCGGGCAAGGATTTTACAATGAGTTTAAAACCTAATGTTTGATAAAACGGAATGGATTTTTCAATGTCTAATACTGGTAGGGTAATTTGGTTTAAGTTCATATCTTATTTTAGATCAGTCCAAACGTTGAGAATGCTTGGTCGAAAAGACCAAATCATGGCGAAATAATATAAGACTAAAATATAATTGAATTTGGGATACGTTCATTAAATGATAGATTTGGAATTCATTACGATCTATACTCTTCAGCACGTTAGTCTGAGCTAAGAATTCAAGGGATTTAAAGAAGATAGCAAATTATTAAGCGCAGTATTCAGACGACTTTTTTGTTCGTCCGAACACTTGTCTGTTAGAGATCTAGTGTTTAAATATATTGAACAAAAGTATAAAAAAGATTTTCATCTAAAACCTAAATCGTCTCGTTGAGCAGCAATAGTATATATATTATACAAGTATTAAATTTATACAGACTATGAAAACCGTTACACACTACTGTCGTCGGACCACTGAAAAAAAGTGATCTGACGACAGTACAAGCTTTGACAGCTTCACTTAAAATAAATCCTACTTTAATACCATCAATTAAAACCGTCCTGTACCTCAACCTCTTCTATTTGCGGCTCTTCTACAGGAATCAATTCTTCTTCCAATGTATGCCCTTCGGTACTCACAACTTTTTTTGTATTGCCATCAGGTTTCATAAATAATGAAGCCGGATACGCTGTTCCTGATTCGTTCTGAACGCCTTGCATGTAATAAGCCCATATCGGCAATGCCATACGTGCACCTTGTCCGTAGGTCATGGTATTGAAACGTATTACACGTTTTTCGCCGCCAACCCAAACACCCGTCACTAAATTAGGTGTAATACCCATAAACCAGCCATCAGCAGAGTTTTGCGTTGTCCCTGTTTTACCACCCAAGTCTCCTTTAATATTAAATTTACCACGCAAATCAACTGAGGTACCACCCGCTTCTTCTACAGAACCTTTCAACAATTCAACCATATTGAATGCGGTTTCTTCATTGATCACTTGGTGACTGCTTGTATTAAATTCTTCCAATACATTACCATACTTATCTTCAATACGAAGTAAAAATTGCGGTTGCACCCAAACCCCGTCGTTCACAAATACGCTGTATGCATCCACCATCTCAAACAAATTTACATCACCAGTACCCAAGCATAAAGAAGGAGTCGCTTCCAACGGACTTTTAATACCCATACGTTTTGCAAACGATACAACAGAATCTGGACCAACCAAATTCATTAATTGCGCACTGATTGAGTTAACAGAACGCGCCAATGCTTGCTTTAAGGTTAACTCTTCATTTGAAAATTTACCATTACTATTGTTTGGCGTCCAAGGCGCTCCTCCAGGAATTGGAATACTAATGGGTGCATCTGGGAATTTCGAATCAGGCGTTAAGCCTTTTTCTTCCATTGCATAAGCATACAGGATAGGCTTAAAGGTTGAACCCGCTTGTCTTCTACCTTGTACCACGTTGTCAAATGGAAAATAGGTAAAATCGATATTTCCAACCCAAGCACGAACGAAGCCGTTTTTAGGATCCATGGAAAATAAACCTGTGCGCAATAGTTTTAAGGAATGTTTAATTGAATCTAAGGGAGACATCAAAGTATCAACTCTACCATGCCACGTAAATACTTGCATCGGTATTTTTTTCTTCATTTCAAGCATGGCCAAACCTTCATTTCCATCATGCTCTTTTTTCAATTCTTTAAAATGATTGCTCGCTTTTGCAAGTCGAGTTAATAAGTCTGGCTCTGTTGCAGTCCAAGGTTCAGACTTTAACCATGCTTTATTAAATTGTGTTTGTAAAAAAGACATGTGTTTCTGTACAGCAAGTTCTGCAGATTCTTGCATACGTGTATCAATGGTTGTATATATTTTCAAACCATCTTCATACAAAAACATTTTATGTTCTTTACACCAGTTGATCATTATTTTCTTCAAATAACTTCTAAAATGTGGTGCCAAGCCTGATGTTTCGCCATCGTCTTGAAATTTCAATCCTAAGGGTTTTGTTTTGGCAACTGTTGCTTCTGCTAGGGAAATATATTCGTATTTAACCATTTGGTCAATTACGGTATTTCTACGATTCAAGGCACGTTCAGGCTTGCGGCGTGGATTGTAATACGATGGGCCTTTTAATAAACCAATCAATAAACTTGCTTCTTTTAAATTCAAATCAGAAACCGATTTGCTAAAATATTTTTTTGCGGCGGAACGTATTCCAAAGGTTCTATTTCCAAATTCAACCGTATTCAGATACATCACCAATATTTCTTGTTTTGAATACGACTTCTCTAATTGAATTGCAATAAGCCATTCTTTTATTTTGTGAACAATTGTATTATCCAATACACCTGTGTATTCATCTGCACTTCGCAGGCTAAATAAGTTTTTGGCAAGTTGTTGTGTCAAGGTACTTGAGCCGCGCTTCTTACCCATTAAAAGAGAGGGTACGATAGCAAATACCCCTTTAATATCAACACCGGAATGATCGTAAAAACGTGAATCCTCCGTTGCTAATAAGGCATCAATAAGTACTTTTGGAAGTTCGGGATATTCAATATCCGTACGATTTATTTCATTATAGAATTTACCTAAAACTTTACCGTCGCTAGAATATACAATGGATGCTTGATCACTTTCTGGATTTTCCAGCACATCAATACTGGGTATGGGTCCAAAGAGGTTAAAGGGATTAAAATATACCATTGATATTAAAAATATCAATCCTAAAAAAACCAGAGCCGTACCTTTAAATAGCCAACCCAGTAGTTTGTTGTAATCTTTCATAATCATTTAAAACAAGAAATGTATAGCCTTTGAAATCGTCCATTAAAAAAAAGAGCTTCCTAATGGAAGCTCAATTTACAAATTTTATTCTGCTAACAATTGTTTTATTAAAAGTTCCGTTTTTGAATCACCCGGAGTTGGTGCTTCAAAGTTAGCAACCTTGCCGGTTTTGTCAATCAATACAAACCGAGGAATATATTGCAAGCCATAACGTTCTCCAACACGCTCCTCTTCTCCTCCATTTCTAGCTATAAGATTTACACCTACAATTTCTTTTTTCTTTACAACAGCTTTCCAAGCATCTTCGCTGTCACTATTATCTACAGATACATACATAAAAACTACATTCGTATCGCCAGCAAATTTTTCTCTTAGCTTTTTAGAATGAGGCATTTCAGCCAAACACGGTCCGCACCAAGTAGCCCAAAAGTCAATGTATACTACTTTACCTTTAAAATCGTTTAAACTTACTTTTTTACCTTCCATGTTATCTAAGGTAAAGCTTGGTGCAATAGGTCTTTCCTGCACATCACCTACAAAAGAGCTCATTAAAAGTATCAACAACCCCACTGTTGTTACTAATTTCAAATGTATAAAACGGTTCATATATCTTTCTTTTTTATTGAAATGGCTAAAATGGTGCCATAAATTTAATTAAGGGAATCAGGATAAAAAGATACGAAAAAAAACGTTTTAAAATATAGGACAGGGTATTAAATAAAAGAATTCCATACAGTTAAACTATATGGAATTCTTTTATTTAACACAGCCATCCTATTTATTTTGGATGATAGAATTTCATTGCTTCTGGTAAATAAGCTTCTAGATCTGCTATTCTTCTATCATCTGAAGGGTGCGTAGACATAAATTCAGGTGGAGCTTGTCCGCCCATTACAGTACTCATACGTTTCCAAAATTCAACTGCAATATGTGGATCGTAACCTGCCATTGCCATAAATACGAGTCCCATCTTATCTGCTTCCGATTCATGTTTTCTACTAAATGGCAAAATCACACCATATTGCGCACCATATCCATAAGCTTGGTCAAATAATTGTCTCGTTAAAGGTGTTTTTGTAGAAAGTGCAAAATCAACTACTTGTCCGCCAGCTTGTGCAACCATCTGTTGACTCATACGCTCGTTACCATGATGTGCAATTGCATGTGCTATTTCATGACCCATAACCACTGCAATACCGCCTTCACCTTGACAAACAGGTAATATACCTGTATAAAAAGCTACTTTTCCACCAGGCATACACCATGCATTTACCGTTTTATCATCTTGAATCAAATTGAATTCCCAGTTATATCCTTCCAACTCTTTCGATCTACCTTGATCGCTCATGTATTTTTCAACTGCAGTCTTAATCGTATTCCCTACTTTCTTAACGAGAGCTACTTCTGTAGCATTTGTACTTAAAGGGCCTTGCTGAATCACTTCAGCATATTGTTGCGTGCTCATGGTAACCATTTCAGATTCTGGAACCAAACTCAATTGCTTACGTCCTGTAACGGCAACAGTTTTACAAGCTGTATATAAACCTGCACACAGTGTTAATGCTGTAGCTGCTAAAATAATGTTCTTACTTATCCACATAATATGTTATTTAATCTCAAATATAAGACTTTTGTAGGTATCAAGTCAATATTGAATATATGAAAATTATTGGAATTGGTCGCAATTATTCTGCACATACCAAGGAATTAAATAATCCACAACCAAGCGAACCCATTGTTTTTATGAAGCCCGATACTGCTTTATTAAAAAATAATGAGGCATTTTATTTCCCTTCATTCACGGAAGTGATTGACCATGAAATAGAACTGGTTGTTAAAATTTCAAAAGAAGGGAAATACATTCAAGAAAAATTTGCACATAAATATTACGATGAAATCGGCATAGGTATTGATTTTACTGCGCGCGATTTACAACAAAAAGCAAAAGAACAAGGCTTACCTTGGACCTTAGCAAAAGGTTTTAATGGCTCTGCTCCTGTTTCAGAATTTGTATCGATTAAAGATTTTCCAGATATGAAAAACATTTCTTTTTCGTTATCTATAAATGGCGAACTTCGTCAACAAGGAAACTCTGCAGATATGGTTTTCAATATTGATTATCTGATTGCTTACGTTTCGCAGTTTATTACGCTAAAAAAAGGTGATTTAATTTATACAGGAACGCCCAAAGGTGTTGGCGCAATTGCAGTTGGTGATGTATTGGAAGGGTTCCTTGAAAATAAAAAAATGCTTACTTGTGAAATTCGTTAAACTCATTCAAACCGCTTTACTATTCATGTGTCTATCAAATATTTTGATGGCACAATTCCCGAATGGCTATCCTAAAAATTATTTCATGTTTCCCATTAATCCGGGACAACGTAATTATTTAGCAGCCAATATGGGTGAATTGCGTCCAAATCATTTTCATGGTGGTATGGATATCAAAACAGGTGGACAAATTGGTTTGCCGGTGCATGCCTGTGCAGATGGCTATGTGTCTCGCTTGCGTGTTTCTACGAATGGGTATGGGAATACACTATACATCACACATCCGAATGGCTTGGTTACGGTATACGCGCATTTAGATCGTTTTAATGCAAGCATAACAGCCTATTCATTAGAACAACTCTATGCACTTGAACAAACGGACATCGATATATTAATTCCAGAGAATACATTACCTATTAAAAAAGGTGAGATCATTGCAAAGTCTGGAAACACCGGCGGCAGCAGCGGACCGCATTTGCATTTTGAAATTCGTGATAAAAAAGAAAATGTATTAAACCCTGCTTTATTTGGTTTTACAGAAATCGAAGATAACATCAAACCTACCTTCGATAAAATTGCTATACGCACGATGGATATTGACTCACGTGTGAATGAAACATTTGGCAGAGAAGAATTTTCTGTTACGTATTTAAGTCCAGGTAAATTTTCTATCCCACAAACAATCACAGCCAAAGGTTTATTGGGATTAGAAATACGTGTGCACGATAAAATGAACGAAACACATAATGTGTATGGAGTAAATTGTATTGAATTAAAAGTGGATGGCAAAGAAGTTTTTTATCACAATCTTGAAACGTATGCATTTGATGAAAACAGATACATCAACGTTCACATTGATTACGAAACGTATATTTTAAAAAGACAATATTTTCAAAAATGCTACGTGGCAGATGGCAATAATTTGAATTTCTATTTAATGAATGCCTTAAATGGAAAAATATCCATCACAGATTCTAGCACACATATCGTAGATGTGCGCATATATGATTCCAATGGAAATGCTTCTTCTTTAACGTTTAAACTTAAAGGCAAGCAAGATCAAAATCCTAAATTAACAAAAATATATACCCCGAAACCCGATTTTGATATCTACGAAAACACCTTAAAAATTAATGGTAGTTTGGGCTATACAGAGAATGCTACGTTGTTTTTACAACAAAAAAAGGTATCGATCCCTATGGCCTATTCCATAAATAATATACCAACATATTTATACGATTTGAGAAAAGGACTGCCCGACTCCTCTTCCGCTGGAACCTTTAAATCGGTTTATGATTTTGTAGATATGGTTGTACCCGGTAAACGAAGAATCCCCTTGGGAAATCTGACATTATTGTTTACCGACACCACCTTATTTGATACCCTTTACCTAAGAGTTAAGAAAAACATCGTCTTAAATGGAGAAGAAACCTTCGAAATAAACAATCCTACGGTACCTATTTACGGTCCGATTGGTGTAACCTTTTGTCCACAAAATTATGTAAATAAAAATGAGCGGTGCTACTTATACAGCATAAATAACTCATTATCAAAAAAATACGCTGGAGGCAATTGGACACAGGATAGTCTAATTCACAATCTAAGTTATTTAGGTAAATACATCGTTTCCAAGGATTCCACTCCACCCGTAATTACCTACAAATCAAACACAACAAAACGCATAAATTTCACTATTTTTGACAAAGAATCGGGTATTGATACCATTCGTGCTACCTTAAATGGTGATTGGGTTATGATGTATTACGAACACAAATCGCGATTGATTTGGTCGGCATTTAAAGATTCTACACAGGTATTAAAGGGCGATTTTGTTTTAGAAGTAACAGATAATTCTGGAAATAAATCGGTTTATAAAAAAACATTATGACACTAGCGGTTGGCGACAAAGCTCCTGTATTTAAAGGAATCGATCAAGACGGAAATACCATCTGTTTAAAAGATTTTGCAGGTAAAAAAGTCGTATTATATTTTTATCCAAAAGACAATACACCTGGGTGTACCAAAGAAGCATGCAATTTGCGTGATAATTACAAAGCCTTACTGAAAGCAGGTTATGTGGTTATTGGTGTGAGTACCGATGGTGAGAAATCCCATAAAAAATTCATTGAAAAATACGAACTTCCTTTTCCACTCATTGCGGACGAAGATCAAACGATTCACAATCAATACGGCGTTTGGGGAGAAAAGTCTATGTATGGCAAAACCTATATGGGCACGTTCCGCACAACCTTTGTAATTGATGAAAAAGGTAAAATCGAAGATGTGATTTCGAAAGTAAAAACAGACGATCACACCGCACAAATTTTAAAATAAACCCTATAATAGCTAATTCAATTATCATGTCAGATTACACAGAACTGAAAAAAGTATCATCTCAAGTAAGAAGAGATATCGTACGTATGGTACACGGAGCCAAAGGCGGTCACCCAGGTGGCGCATTAGGTTGTACCGACTTATTAGTGCTTTTATATTTTAAAATGATGAAGCATGATAAAAGCTTTAAAATGGACGGCATCGGTGAGGATATTTTTTATCTTTCAAACGGACATATTTCAGCAGTTTTATATAGCGTCTTAGCACGTTCAGGTTATTTCCCTGTAAGTGAGTTAGGCACACACCGTAAAATCAATTCTCGTTTACAAGGCCACCCTACTCCACACACCCATCTTCCAGGTGTACGTATGGCATCAGGTTCTTTGGGACAAGGTTTATCTGTAGGTTGTGGAACAGCACAAGCAAAGCGTCTGAATAAAGACGATCGCTTTGTGTATGTTTTAATGGGCGATGGCGAACAACAAGAAGGTCAAGTTTGGGAAGCTGCAATGTATGCACCGCATACGAAGTTAGATACTGTAATTGGTTTTGTTGATTACAACGGACAGCAAATTGACGGACCGTGCGACAAGGTTATGTCTTTAGGCGATCTTGGAGCTAAATACAAATCGTTTGGATGGAATGTCTTAAGCTGCGATGGTCACGACTTTGCAGACTTAGAAAAAACAATTCTTAAAGCACAAGCAAACAAAGGTACTGGTGTACCAACAATGATTTTAATGAAATCAGAAATGGGCGCTGGTGTTGATTATATGATGGGTTCACATAAGTGGCATGGTGTTGCACCGAATGATGCAGAACTAGCAACAGCATTGAATCAATTGGCGATTATTAATCCGCTGGTTAAGGGAAACCTCCAAGGAATCTAATTCAAACTAAATATTGTTATTCTCCATTGAAATCCTTGGAGGTTTTAATAGAGAACAACAATAGCACAGAAACCCATTAAAATAGACATTACAAGAATGAAAAAATATACATTTACTGAAAAGAAAGATACACGTTCTGGCTTTGGTGACGGGATGACAGAATTAGGCAAAACAAATCCGAATGTAGTTGCGCTATGTGCTGATTTAACGCCTTCATTAAAATTAAACGATTTCGAAAATCAAAATCCAGATCGTTTTTTCCAAATTGGTATTGCTGAAGCAAACATGATTTGTATTGCTGCTGGTATGACGATTGGTGGTAAAATTCCTTTTACAGCTACGTTTGCAAACTTTTCTACCGGTCGTGTGTACGATCAAATCAGACAGTCTGTAGCGTATTCTGAAAAGAACGTAAAAATATGTGCATCCCACGCAGGTTTGACCTTGGGTGAAGATGGTGCAACACACCAAATATTAGAAGATATTGGATTGATGAAAATGCTTCCAGGCATGACCGTAATCAACCCTTGCGATTACAACCAAACCAAAGCTGCTACGATTGCGATTGCAGATCACGAAGGTCCAGTTTACTTACGTTTCGGTCGCCCTGCATTGCCTGTATTTACTGCACCCGATCAAAAATTTGAGATTGGTAAAGCATGGATGGTAAACGAAGGGAAAGATGTTACCATCATTGCAACAGGCCACATGGTATGGGAAGCTATACTTGCTGGTGAAAAATTAGCTGAGCTTGGTATCGATGCAGAAATCATCAATATCCACACCATTAAACCATTGGATGAAGAAGCAATTTTGAAATCTGTTGGCAAAACAGGTTGTGTAGTAACTGCTGAAGAACATAACATCTTAGGTGGTTTGGGCGAAAGCGTTGCACGCGTATTAGCAAGCAACCTTCCTACTCCGATTGAGTTTGTAGCTGTTCAAGATACCTTCGGCGAAAGCGGTACTCCAGATCAATTGATGGAGAAATACGGTTTGAAAGATCATCACATTGTTGCAGCAGTGCAAAAAGTGATGAAGAAAAAGAAATAGTTTAAAAGTTGTTCGGGATTTGTAATCCCGAAAAGCAGTAAATAATTCAGACCTTCAAGGTTTTAAAAACCTTGAAGGTCTTGTTCAATAACAATCTTTTAGGGAAACCGATACGATGAGTATCGGTTTTTTTGTGCGTAATCCCAGCACTGACACGTATTATAACAGGCGTAAATATACCCGCAAAAACATACGCAAATAAATTAAAAAAACTATATTATATAGCAAAAAAAAATTTAATAAAGAGATTTAAATATATGCATCTGATTAATAAATAACATATTATAAAAAAATACATATTTTCACATTATTCTCAAAATGGCACGTAAATTCATCCTCAAAATAAATTTATTTTAAGCACTTTATAAAGAAAAAAGGCTATATTACTGAACACAATTTTTACCAACAATTAGAAAAATGGAATTGTACGAATTACCTAGTGCTATGGAACCGATGATCCCTACAGACCAGAAGGGAATATTAACAGAACGAGCAGTTGAATTGATACGTAAATCTGCTGCATTGTCGAGTTTACTTCATCCAATTACACGAGGAGCAGTTAGTCAGATTATAAAACCAATGAACAGCTATTATTCTAATTTAATTGAAGGACACAATACGCATCCTATTGATATTGAAAGAGCAATGAATCATGATTATTCGCAGGACCCAGGCAAAAGGATTCTACAACTTGAAAGCAAAGCACATATAGAAGTTCAAGAAAAAATAGAAAAAATATTTAAGGAAGATGTTACCGTTCATATTTGTAGCATAGATTTCCTATGTTGGATTCATAAAGAGTTTTATGCCGAACTTCCAGTAGATCTAAGATTCGTAAAAACTAAAGAAGGTAAATTATCAGAAGTATTTCCTGGAGAATTACGAACAACGGAGGTTGAGGTGGGTAAACACATAGGCCCTGCATCGAAGTCATTGCATTTATTTCTAGAACGCTTTGAACATGCATACCGTCCTGATAAAATTACAAATGCTACTAATCGAATTATAGCAGCGGCTGCATCTCACCACCGTCTTGCTTGGATACACCCATTTCTAGATGGTAATGGTCGAGTTATGAGACTTTTCACACATGCGTACATGATGAAAGAGCAATTGGATGGTGATGGTTTATGGTCTATTTCAAGGGGACTTTCAAAAAGACAAAAAGAATATAGAGCTGCTCTTCACAATGCAGATCTACAAAGAAATAACAATTATGATGGAAGAGGAAATCTTTCTAACAGTAGATTAGAGGAGTTTTGCTTATTCTTTCTGGACACAGCCATTGATCAGGTAGAATTTATGCAACAGTTACTGGATTTAGATAAAATCCAACTACGCATTAAACGATTTATAGACCTTCAAATTGTACATGGAAACTTTAAAGAAGAATCAAAAAATATACTAATTGAAGTATTCCTAAAAGGTCAATTATTGAGAAAAGAAATGGAACGCATAACGGGAAAATCTGAAAATACTGCCCGCAAAATAATGAAAGAATTAATCGACCATAAATTACTGGTTTCTGATGATTCGACGGGACCTGTAAGAATCAACTTTCCAATAAATTACGTTGGATATTTCTTCCCGAAACTATATCCAGAAACGATTGAAGCAACGTTAAATAATGAAGCATTCGATTAATTAAATGAATAATAATATTCAGTATTTAATCCTCCTTCAGTCTGCAGATAATAGTCGACACTACGATAGAGAATTATTAAATAACCACTGTAGCACAAGCCATAAATTATTTTCAAACTAAAATATAATAAATTTGTAATCTGTTCATAAAACGGATTGCAAATCCTATTTATCTGGCTTCGAAATTACAAATTCCAAAGAGCCATAAAACAAGATAGAAGTTCATTAACAATATATAACCCATGCGACTCAACTCTCAACTCATAGGTACTGGACATTATGTGCCAGAACAAATCGTTACCAACCAAGACTTAACGGCTTTCATGGAAACCTCTGATGCATGGATCCAAGAGCGCACGGGTATTAAAGAACGTCGCTTCTTTACCGAAGGTGTGGACACAGTTTCCAACATGGGTACAAAAGCGGCACGCATGGCATTAGCCAACGCCAAGATGGACGCAAGTGAAATTGATTTGATTGTATTTGCAACCTTGAGTCCGGATTATGCCTTTCCAGGCGCGGGTGTTTTGTTGCAGCGTGAATTGGGTATACCCAATATTCCCGCATTGGATATCCGTCAGCAGTGTGCTGGTTTTATCTATGCGCTCTCTGTAGCGGATCAGTTTATAAAAACCGGCATGTATAAAACAGCCTTGGTTGTTGGCAGCGAGATTCAATCGAACATAATGGAGCTGTCGGATCGTGGTCGCAACGTATCGATTATTTTTGGTGATGGTGCAGGCGCTGTAATCTTAAAAGCAACAACAGAAGATACAGGCATCCTCTCAACACATTTGCATGCCGATGGTACCTATGCAGAAGAATTAATGATGGAACACCCAGGAAGTAAAAGCAAGACGCGCATCACGGCTGAAATGATCGCGAGCGGCGCACTCCTACCTGTAATGAATGGACAGGCTGTTTTCAAACAAGCAGTACAGAAATTTCCTGCAGTAATCATGGAAGCCTTAGAAGCAAATAATTTACAGACTACAGATATTAGTTTATTGATTCCGCATCAAGCAAATTTACGCATTGCAGAATTTGTGCAAAAGCAATTAAAGCTTGAAGATCATCAGGTGTTTAATAACATTCAAAAATACGGGAACACTACAGCTGCATCTATTCCAATTGCATTGAGTGAAGCCGTGCAAGAAGGAAGATTGAAGTCTGGTGATTTGTTGTGTCTTGCGGCCTTTGGAAGTGGATTTGTTTGGGCGAGTGCGTTGCTGCGGTATTAAAAGTTATTCAACTAAAACCTATGAGGTTAAAAAAAAAACCTCATAGGTTTGCTCAATAACAATCTGTATCGGTAAAACGGTAAGTTGGTTTATCGGATTTTTTTGCAGACAAAGATAACGTTGTGGATTTGTATAAACGGTTTCACTGATTTTATTTTTGTAGTATAGTAAATCTCAACAATGTTCTAAAAATCACCCTCAATTATTCCATCGGCTTCACGCCCATTTTTTTCAATAAATCAATGTGCGATTTCAGTGCATCAAAAAACGAATCGTATTCATGGTATGGAATGGCATATTCAGTTGCTTTTCGTTTCACAATTTCAGATATCGCTGGATAATGTACATGGCAGATTGATGGAAATAAATGATGTTCTATTTGAAAATTTAAGCCGCCTGTAAAGAAACCTGTTACGTTACTTTTTCTACCAAAATCAGCTGTCGTATACAGCTGATGTACCGCCCAATTATGCTCCATCATTCCCTGTGCATTTGGAATTAAAAAGGTTGTTTTCTCTACAATGTGCGCCAATGCAAATATGGTAGCTATTGCCAAACCTTCAAAAAGATGACTCAAAATAAAACCTCCTAGAATTAAATACCAGGGCATTTGAACTACCAAAAATGGTACGATTAAAAATAGACAATAATAAATTCCCTTAAAAAGGAATAGATTTACATATTGAATTATTGGATGTTTTTTGTTGTCATAGTTCCCTATATTCTTTTGAAAAAATTTCTTATAATCTTTTGTAAAAACCCAAAATAAGGTGCTAAAAGAATATAAGAGGAATATATATATACTCTGATATCGATACAAGGGTTTCCATTTTTTGTGTGGTGTCAATCGAGTAAAAGGAATCGATTCAATATCCTCGTCTGCTCCTTCAATATTGGTATAGGTATGATGTACTACGTTATGGGTTATACTCCACATATAGGAATTCGCACCCAGCAAATCATACGAGCGACTCATAAGCTTATTTATAATTTTACGATCCGAATAGGCTCCATGAATGGCATCATGACCACAATTAACCGCCAGAAATACCGATGAAAGACCTAAGAATATCCAAGCCATATAAGTAAGCCATAGACTTAAGCCTCCAAATAAGATTGTTAGATAACTTATAATTAGAACACTAAGGAAAAAGAATGTTTTAAAATACATGTATGCATTTGCTTTCTTAGTATTTCCTGACAATTCAAAATATTCATTTACTGCAGAATTCACATCTTTGTGAAAATCCTTCGTGTCTTTTTTAAATACAATCTTCATCGATTAATCATTTTTGTTCTAATTCCTTGAGAAAACAATATTAGTACAAAAATACTATTTATTAGTACACTTGACCTATTATTTTTAATAACAGTAAAAAAGTGTAATTTGAAACATGAAGGAATCTACCCGCGAAATTATTTTACAAACGAGCCTCAAACTCTTTAATGAACGCGGCGTAAATGGAATTACCTTAAGACAAATTGCTTCAGAAAGTGAAATGAGCCAAGGGAACTTGAATTATCATTTCAAAAAAAAGGAAGATATTCTAAAAGAGTTATTTAACCAGTTTTCAATAATATTAACAAATGAATTTACTGAGGTGTCAAAACTTGGGCCTAATTTTTATTTCATTTTTGAGTTAGCTCGCAAAACGATCGTAATTCAAATGCAATACAGGTTTTTAATAGTAGATTTAAATTATTTAATACAAGATTTACCCCAGATAGAAGCCGCAGTAAAAGATTCTATGCTTTTACGTATCAATCAATTCAAACAGCTTTTTAAAGGATTCGTTGATAAAGGATTCATGAGAAAACCTGAATATAAAACAGAGTATGAAGAACTGGCAAATCGTTTATATATATTGGGGGTTTATTCCATTCTTCCTCTGGTAAAAGAATATGATTTAAACGAATCGAAAACAATTAAAAAATATCTTAGCATAATTTTATCTGCATGTTATCCTTATTTAACAAAAGTTGGCAAAACAACCTATACTATAACAGCACAGGATTATGGAATGAACATTTAGTCTAAGGAGAAAAGCCTTATACTAAATGATTGAACCTATGAATCATTAGCTAATCAAAATTTAAAGCATGAGAACGTCGTCGAGGTTTTGAACCTCGACGACGTTCTGAAATCAAACCAAAATCACTATCTTTAACCTCCCACAAAATAACATCTCACCATGGCAATTGATTGGAAAACAGTAAAACAATACGAAGACATCACCTATAAAAAAGCAAACGGTGTGGCACGCATCGCTTTTAATAGACCCGATGTGCGCAATGCATTCAGACCTAAGACAACATCTGAACTCTATGAAGCGCTGTACGATGCCTATGAAGATGCTTCTATAGGTGTGGTATTGCTATCTGCTGAAGGTCCATCGTCGAAAGATGGTATCTACTCATTCTGCAGTGGTGGTGATCAAAAAGTACGTGGCGAAAAAGGCTATGTAGGCGAAGATGGCAGACATCGTTTGAATATTTTAGAAGTACAACGTTTGATTCGTTTTATGCCGAAGGTTGTTATTGCGGTGGTTCCAGGCTGGGCTGTTGGCGGTGGACATAGTTTGCACGTTGTATGCGATTTAACATTAGCCAGTAAAGAACACGCCATCTTCAAACAAACGGATGCAGATGTAACCAGTTTTGATGGTGGTTATGGTTCGGCATATTTGGCTAAAATGGTTGGACAGAAAAAAGCACGCGAAATATTTTTCTTGGGAAGAAATTACTCTGCTCAAGATGCCTATGATATGGGCATGGTAAACGCGGTAATTCCGCACGATGAACTTGAATCTACTGCCTACGAATGGGCTCAAGAAATTCTAGCAAAGTCCCCTACTTCAATTAAGATGTTAAAGTTTGCAATGAACTTAACAGACGACGGTATGGTTGGTCAACAAATATTTGCAGGGGAAGCAACGCGCTTGGCTTATGGAACAGACGAAGCAAAAGAAGGTAGAAATGCATTTCTTGAAAAAAGAAAGCCAGACTTTGGCGATGTTGGTTGGGGACCTTGTTAACATTGTTTCCTAACAAAACATATATTACTTGAACACAGAAATAAAAATTTAAATTAATTACCTATGAAAAAAAGTTATTTTTTAATACCGATTATTCTTTTGTTTTGGTCTTGTAACATTAAAGAACAATCTGAAATTCAAAAAGAAGTTATCGCATCTACTGAAAGTATTACAATAGATGCAAAAGACCTATTAAAAAGTTTTGTCAAAGATAGTGCGGGGTCTGCTGAGAAGTATGTAGGAAAAATACTTTCTATAAAGGG
>ERZ724508.1055-NODE-1055-length-17485-cov-5.972404_pt1 | contig 17485 bp, 25 predicted proteins | sample MGYA00376041_ERZ724508 | MGnify/ENA primary metagenome ERZ724508 (study PRJEB28724, sample SAMN07190887) | wastewater metagenome | isolation source: effluent of sewage treatment plant in Hong Hong | place: USA: Christiansburg, Virginia | collected 2016-03-01 ...
GGGAGAGGCTCTGCCTCGAAACACAAAGAACCCGTTCACCTCAGACTTCTTTTGATCAACTTACACTCGGTAGATGTCTGCAAATTCAGAAGCCATCACCTGAATACTGTCTTCGTTGGAGGAACTAACGTTCGAAGCTACTTATTTGGTAACAGAGTAGCGAACAACGAACTGGATTTCCAAATAACAATGGGCTCTTCTCGTAAAGAGCGTTTAAAATCCCAAAGAGCAAGAGTCCAGGCCCAGCGATGGTATCCAGATCGAGTCATATCAGTGACTTCTGGTCGATTTGCTTGGCTCGGCAGAGGAAGTACAGCAGCAGCAGTTTCAGCAGGAAGATGATCGCAGAGCTGAAAATGGTGAAGTTGTGCAGTCCCGACAGCCTGTTCCACACAGGGTTTTTGTCGTCCAGCTTCAGCCATACCCGTGCCTCGAGTGCGAAGAAAAGCACGTCGTATATGAGGAGCAGAACAACGCAGGCCGTGACCTACATCAGCCATGGAGTACCAGGTTGAGCGAAATGCGATCCTTTCTGTTTTGCCATGCGAAGTAGCAGAAGAACACGACTGCGTAGTTGAAGTCGCAGCGAATGAGGCAGGCCAGTGTGGAGGCGTACTGAGTAAGCACCGAGGTACCAGCACTGCGAGACAGATCATGTCGATGCGGTGCGAAACCCTCTCCCTATCGATGTCCATGTTTAATTTATTACAGACCGTTGTGGTCGAGTTACGGTTGCAAATGATCAGTACTTAGGTCGTTCTCCGATCCTGATGATCCCGTTGTAGTCGCTTGTGTCGCGGTATTGGTAATCGTTTGTCGATCGTTTTGGAGCGGTCTGGCCAATGTTGTTCAGTAAACTGGTTGTCGAGCCAAGTCCACCTGTTGTAGGGGTCAGAGTCGTCAGCCTGCTCTTCTTTGACTCGCTTTCTCGGCTTGCTTGCTGAATAAGCGCGAAGTTTATACCTTTCCAGTACTGCCAAGGTTTGTAGTGTCTTTAATCGCAGATCTGTCTGCTCCATTCCAGCGGTCACGATCGTTTTAGAAAGGATAAGGGTTATCGCGGTTTCGACGTTCAAGCTCATGGATCCGTGCTTCTAATTTTTCGACATTCTTTTTGTGATCTCTCCGTTCTTGATCCAGCATCTTTTGGTATTCGTCCATTTTGGCTTCGTACTATTGCCTAATCCTATCCAGATCTCTAGTCAATCGTTTCTCAGTTTCGTTCGTCTGGGTTTGTGAGGAAAGGGTTGACAACTTAACTTCCATTGCCAGCGACTTATCACTCAAAGCTTTCTTTTCAGATAAAAGCCTATTAACTTTGTCCTCAAGATCCCGCACTATTTTGTTGTGGTTGGAGCGTAACCCGTCCGCTTCCCTTTAATATTGGCTTTTCAGTGTGAGTGCCACTTCATTGGCCATTTGGTTCCGCTCGTTTTGTAAAGCCTCCCGTTCTTTTGTAAGATGTTTGACTGTTGTCTCGAACTTCAACAGCATGTCCTCGTAATCGCTCTTGGACCGCCTCTTTTGATCCTCCAGGAAGTTTAGCTTGTTAATCGTAAGTACTTTCTCATTTTCATAGCAAGTGATTGTCTCTTGCTTTTATTGCTCGATCTTCAAATTCTGGTCCTTGTATTTTTCGATCTCTCGGAGCAATCCTGCCCGCTCTATCTTGTGGTTTTCATTGAGCTTCTGCAGCTGTTCCTCCAGTAGCTTCTTTTCGTGACGTGAACGCTACTAGTACTCTGAGAGTCTTAATTCCAGCGAGGAAGCTTTCTCAGTTAGCATAGTCTTGTCCCTTTCGTAGTCGACAGCTATCTTATGAAGCGAGTTTTAAGTCTCCTTCAAGGACTTTTTCAGCTTATCATTTTTTTGCTCCATGATTGCCTTTTCTTCGGATAGGCGAGCGACTGCTTGCCTCACTTCAGCCTGTGCCTCCTCCTTTGCTAACCTTATCTTTTCCTCAAATCTTATAGCTTATCTGTCCTTTTCTCGAGTCAATTCGTCCACCCTTTTGGTACTGTGGTCAAGCTGTTGCTGCATGACTGCTGCCTGCTTGTTGAACTCAATCTTCTTCTCCAGAATTTCGTTATTGAGCTTTTGAACAGTGACATTAAATTAATACTGCAAGTTAGCGATTCGCTGGTTACTGGCTGATTGTAGTTCACTCAAATTTTATCTAAGCATACCGTTGTCCTCTTCAAGCTGGCCACGCTCTTAACCAAACCTTTGATCGGCCTATTCTAACAGACGCTTACACTTCTTTTCCCCTTTCTCCTTCTCCTCCTGTATTTTCCTCTCGAGCCGTTATCGCTAAATGTCGAAGTAGTGTTTCAGCTCTCTAATTGTGCTTTCAGTTTTGGAATCCATTTCGGAGAGCTCGGCCTTACTGTTCTCTTTGACTTCGTCTAACTCTTTCTAGAGCTTTCGAATTTTTATAGCAAAGTGGCACTCCAGATCCTTCTTGACCTCCTCACTCCCCTTCTCGCTACTGAGCTTTTCTCGTTGAAGTCTCTCACACATGTCCTCAACCTTCCTTAGCGAATCCCGTAAGTCACGCTCGCGTTATTGGGCTCTCTTAGAGTCCAGTTGGATCTGTAATTCCCTTTACTCTCGGCGTTTCTTAATATCTTCAAGCTCGGATCGTAGTTGCCTTTGATGTGCTTCCTGATCGATAACGAGTTCCTTCATTTGTTGCTCATGGGCAGCCTTCAAGTCAAAGATCAGAGCACGCTGAGCTTCATCCATCTTCTCCCTGGAACTACTCTAAAAACTGTTGGCAGCTTCGTGATATTTGTTCTGGAGCTATGAGAAGCGTCCCCGAAGATCGTTCAGCTCTAAAGTCTGAAACTCTATCTTCTGGGTATAGATGGCCTTATCTTTTTCGATCGTAGCTCGACAAAGCTTCACCTGGTCGGTTTGCTATTTCAGCTGGATCTCCAAGGTGCGCACCTTCTCTCGCTATTAATCTAGACCTAGCAACAGCTGCTTCTTCTCATTAATGCTCTCAACCATGAGTCTGTTCTTCTCCATCGCACCGTTATTCTTAAATCCGTCCAACGCTCTTTCCAACGCCTGGAGATCCTCCTTGAGCTTTTTCTCCTTCCTTTCTGAGAATTCTTCGAGGGACTTCATCTCCTCCTGAAGAAATTTATGGGCATCAGTCAACTCACCTAGCTTCTCAGTTTTCTCAGCAAGTTGGGCAGCTAGCTGTTTGCTTCTTGATTCCTCCTTGGCTTGGTAGTCGCGTAATCGAGCTTCCAAATCAGCTTTGGTCTGGCTCAGTCCCTGCTCCAGTTGCTTTTATTTTCTCTCAGCAACTTCAAGCTTGTCCTTCAAAAATTTCTTTTCCTGTTAGTGGAGTGCCCGCTACTTCTGCCATTCACCATCCCTTAGGAATCCATTTCGTTCTGATTCGAGCTGCTTCTCCTGCAGTAACTGTTCCTTTGATCGAAGTTCTCTGCTCACAGCTTCGAGCTACTTGGTAAGATGATCGAATTTAGCCCGGTAGTGCATTTCCATCTAAGAGTTCTGTTCTGTGAGGTCTTTCAGGTGCTTGTTTGTTTGTTCACTATTGATACTCATCTCTACTTTTTCTCTTTCTAGCCGGTTTATTAGTTCAGTCAAATGAGCCTTCTACCTCAACGATTCTGTTTTAAGATCTGATAGATCCCGCTCATACTTGCCGAGAGTGTCAGCCTTGGTCGTCTTGAGCAACTCGATTTCCTGCTCCAGGAGCCGAGCAAAGAATTGACTGCCTTCACTCAACCGTTTATTCGTGAAGTCTAGATACACTACTTCACAGCCTGCAAATCGGCGGTTCTTATCGAGCATGAAAGCACAAAGAGATCGCAGCTCACTCTCGAAATCCACAAACTTACCGTAATAGCTTGATTTGAGTTTCTTGTTGATCTGCTGGTATTCTTTGGTGATGAAATTGAGTGCTGCTGAAGCTGATTCCTTCTGGTTGGCAACCACCACACTTTAAGTTTTCGAATCCATGAATGCCCGAAGATCATCCAGGAACTGTTGAATGCCATCGCCTAGCAATTTGGTTTTGAGGAAGCCTGTTACCTGCTCCTTCCCCACCGCTATCAACTAGCGGAGTTCAACCTCTGTGCAAGGAATCCGAGGCTGGACGGTTTCCTTCAGATATGTTTCGAAGTTGTGGCGAGACTCATCGACCTTTCGGGTATTCTGCTCCATGCACATATAGTCCCAGGCACTTTGGATGTTTGGCACTGCTCCGTTATTTATTGCTTCCACATAGCATTTGACCGTGGTAAGATAGGCCTCACCTGTGAGTGCAACATTCTTTATCGTCTTTGCCTTGAGTTTGCCCATAACTCGCTTCCTTAACGCTATCACCTGCTCGATGAACTCTGGCCGAAGTTCCTCAAACGGTACCTTGTCGAGTGCCTGCAGCTTCTACTCGTGAATGAGTGGCTTAACCAGTGTAAAGCATTATCGAGTTCCAAAACTTTCTGCAATAAACTTCCTAATCTTGTTCTTTTCTTCAGTCTCCTTGCTGGTGCCCTTTTGCTGAGCCAGAGCATTCTCAAGATATTCTTTTGCAGTGATGTTGTTTCCCTTATCGTCGATGAGTTGCAATGAAAAATCTCGAACTACCCACACAAAATTTGGCATCTCAGTTTGACTTGTGCTGTCTCCTCGGCTGACCTTGCTGATGTGGTCGGTGAGATTTAGCACCATGTTCAGTGACTGTATGGCGTTCTCATCGATAGACCCCACGGAATTGTATACGAAGCAGGTCGAGAGTAAAATTGCCAATGAGAAGATCTTGCAGTCGTGAGTTTGATCTTAATCTAGTGCTCCTAGCCCTTAGGTATCGATGATCAATAATGTCAGTGGCTGACCATTCTAGGACTGACTGCGGATAGGTTGACCCCACATCCACAACCCTTTCGTACAAGGATTAATGGTGGGACCCACCCCAAACCCATTCGAGCGATTGAGGAGCATCCTATTGAGCAGATAGCTCTTGCCAGTTCGATACATCCCAGCAACTGATATCACAGCGAGGGGTGTATTGATGGAGGCTATCAGTGCTGCTGCTTCCTGCGTGACTTCGTAGCCTATGCTAAGCTGGAGGAGTACGATGAGTGGTTTCGGAGTAGCGAATGAGCACAATGGCTTCTTCCTTGAACATGCCCAGATTTGAAAATCCGAATCGTTAATTATAACTTGGTCGGCATATCACAATGCATTCAAAAATGCGATTCGTTTGGAGATTGAATGGTCTATTCGTTGGAAACTTCCTCCGCATCGAGATCTAGGGGCTGGTCCCGTTACTTTCCTTCGTTCACTTTCGGGTAGAACATGAGCTGGTTACTACGCCAATCGTACGAGTGGAACAGCTTTTCTGTCAACCGAAGTGTTTATGTGCGTCGGCTCTCATAGAATTCCATCCTCGCTAGGAAGTTTTGGATTATGCTCCATGTTTGGCCCTTTGTTCGCTGTCTCGTTGCCTTTTGTTGCAAAGTCTGGACATACTCCTACACAAGCCTTCGCTTTCTACAGTCACATTTTACAGTACCTAGGTCGGTTGTTCTCATCATCGTTGGTCTCCGCCAGCAGGTCGTTTAGAACATGTGGGTCTACTCCCTCACCGAAGTAATTTCTCGATGGAACGAGCATTCTGTTGCTAAGCAATAGAGTTTAATATTATTTTTTGTGGAAGCTTTGCTAATTTGATGTTGCTTTGAAGACTGTCAAGCATGTACGACTTCCTGAGTCATGACGTGACCGCGAGTTTAGTCGATGGTGAGGAACAGCGCTCTTTCAGGTTGAGTCTGGTCGTTGGTGAAGTCTTGGCCATACTCAGAAAGGAAATCTTCAAACTGACGACGTTTGGTCGGTTGTTCGGCAAGTGGAGCAAAGCAATAGACTCCGAATAAGGGAGCCAGTGCACTCTTGACCCTTGGATTATCGCTGCATAAGTGATCTAGCTTACGTGAAGACGCAGATATGAGCTCTCGGACGCCAAGTGGCTATCCTCTCGACAATGCGGAAGTTGTTCTTGATGTTGATGAATATGAGATCGCATCGAGTCGTAAACGATAAGCTCACAACTCCCATCGCATAGTTATCCTTTCCATAGTGCTTTCGACAGTCGAAGATGCTCTTATAGTCGGTTGAATTCTCAGCCTATTGAATAATCTGCATTAGAAGACATATACCCTGCGCATATACGAAACGGATTCGAAGGGGAAGTTGCCACCTGTGGTCTCTCCTGAAAGCATTGTACAGTCCACGAGGTCCATCACGGAGTTTGTAATGTCGGACACCTCGGCTCTTGTTGGACTTGGCCGAACCTCCATTGAATCCAGCATTTGAGTGGCATTTACAACGTACTTACCTCCTCGAATGGCCCTATCGATGATGTATTTCTGGGCAATAATAACTTTCTCCAAAGGGAGCTCCATTCCCATGTCTCCTCGAGCCACCATAATACCGTCGGCTTGTTCGACGATTTCATCAATGTTGATGATACCCTCATGGTTTTAGATCTTCGCGATGAGTTGGATGTTGGGCCCGTGTATTGGGTCCTTCTGGGTGAGCATCCTTCTCAGTTCAATGAGATCCTTGCCTCGCCTTGTAAACGATACAGCAATCTGATCGACTTTGTACTTGAGTCCGAAATCTACGATATCTATCATATCCGTTTCAGTAATCGTGTGAAGGGTAATTGGTGTTCCTGGTAGGCACATATTCTTCTTCTGACCGATCTTCCCATCATTGTCAAGCTTTACAGTAACGACTCCACCACTAATCGATTGGACAGTTGTGCTGATAACTCCATCAGCCATGAGAATCTTCTTGCCGACGCTCGTGGTATGTGGAAGATTAGCATATGAACAGGCGATTCGCTTCGAGCTTCCAAGATGACTGTAATCGGTGGCTTCATTTTAACAAGCAATTACTGATCTCAAGGAGGTCGCCAGCTTTAACTTCCACCGCTTTACCATCTTCATTGTTGCCTGTACGGATTTCTGGTCCTTTTGTGTCCAACATAAAAGCAACATGAGCGTTGGCACGCTTTGTCATTGCTTCCATCACTCCAGTCATCTGTCTTCGATGCTCAGCATGGTCTCCATGTGAAAAGTTCAGCCGAGCGACATTCAGTCCTTCATCGATAAGCTTGACTGCATTTTCAGGTGCCTCAGTAACGGGACTACATAACATCGTTCATACCCTATGGTGCAGACAATCTTTGTCCGTTTCCTCGGCCTCTTAATATCATGTGTAAGTTGATACGGAGTCAATTCGTGTGTGAGGTGACTGATAATTCCTGGGTCAGGCAGAGGGGTAACAGTGCCTTGTCCATTGGCCATCCCTCGAAGTGAGTTGAAGAGTAGCCCTTATATCCTACTGCGACAGCCTACCCTTCGGAGATACGAGAACATTTAAATCCTTTATACCTTCGCAAACAATAAACTTGAATAAGAGTGAACTGTCTTCGGACTGTGGCATATCTAGAACGTGAACTATCAACGTCGCATCCCTTCAATGTTGACGAAAGCCTTGGTCTGTGGCGCCTTTGACCTCCCTTCGACTTGGAAGCGCTGACGCTCACGACTTCGATCAAAGTATGCTGGACGGGCTCTCGCTGGCGGAGACTCATTCATTTTCATTTCACGGACAGCAGGGCTTCTGCGACGTTGTCCTCTTAACATATTTTCCTCCTGCTCAATGAAGCGCAAATGTTGTTTGCGAATATCTTCAGGCAACCCCTCCATAATCCATTCGTGGCGAAGACATTACAATGCCGTTGGCCGTTTCTCAGCTTCCCTAGATAACTTCAATAGGCGTACCAAACAAAACAGCTCTCGAGGAACCTGCAGAACGACCTGTCCTTGCTATCGATGATCTGGTTGAGCGGGTTGGTCATGGCACTGTACTCCTTCCCCTTGCTGCTGGAATACGGAAGCGGTCGGAACATTTAATCGAAGTAGTGATGTCGGCGTGTGGAATCCTATCAATCTAGCTAACCCAAGTAGAGTACTTCGAGGAGTCTTCGTGAGGGCAATCCTATGGTCTCCATGATCAACCACATCTGCTCCTTTTCATTCTCACCAGGGAAGATAGGATAGCCGATGTACAGTTCAGCGATGATGCATGCAAAACTCCACACATCAATCTTGTAGTCGTAGGGTACTCCCAAGATCACCTAAGGGGCACGATAGTAACGACTCTGAATGTACGTGTAAATTCTGTTGCGAATGAAGCAACTCGAGCCGAAATCGATAATCTTGAGTCCTGACTTGTTGGGCTATGTCAGCGAAATTCGTACCTGCTTAAGCAACACATTTTCTGGTTTAAGGTCGGCATGTATAATTTCGTGTTTGTGCAGCACATGCATGCCATTGAGCAGCTGCAGGCTGAACCGGCGGATAAGATCGAGTGGTAGCCCATAGTAATCGTTCATCTTTATCAACTCGTATAGGTTCATGGAGAGTAGCTCGAAGACTATGCACTAAATAATACTCACATATACGGTATGCTATCGCCAACGAAAGTTATCCTTGGCAAGCACAAGATTCTTCGTGGCATTTGGGTCGCTAGCCCTCACGAAATTTAAGATGTCTATTTCAATCTGGGCTTGCTTGGTGTACTTCTGTCGGTTACGCACCATCTTTACAGCCACCTATTCTTCCTACTTGTGGTCGATGCATTTAAACACCTGTCCGAAAGAGCCTTATCCCAACATTCCACTGATCTCGTAGCGGTAGCCGATATGGCTCTTTTACTTCCATAAGTAGCCGCCACTAGGTTACTGAAGTTTGTACTCTTTGTCGTCGTAGACCAGTTCATCTACTTCTACAGTCTCATTTTCGAGGATAGGTTGGTTCTCGGGCAGACAGTCCTCAGTAAAGTACCAGATCTCCTTGTACTGGTTCACTTCGACTTCTCTTTCGAAAGTCCGCATTCTATCGCCGAACTTCCTCACCACCATTTCAGGCGTCATGAACTTGAAGTCTTCTGCGAGCACCATGGTCTGCACTCCTTGGTCATCCTCGAACATATCTTCTTGCGGGGCGTTGGAATGATGGAGCAGTGTCACCTTCTCAGAAGAAATCTGAAGTTCTGGTTTTTCGGTGGCTTGCCTGATGTGTTTGTTTCCATATCGTTCCTTCAGCTTCTTCAGGAAATCTTCGATAAGCAACGAATTACATGACCGGCTTCCCAACGAACCATTCTTCACCGATACGGAAGATGCTTTTTCTGTGGACTCAGTTGCAGGTTGGTAGAAGAAGCGTTTGGGATTTCCAATCGACTCCTCTTCGGCAGGCTTCGTGTAGTAACGAGACTTTGCTTTGCTTTCGCTAAGAGTTCCCTTCTTCGGTTAGGTTTTCATGTGCAGCTCTCCCGAGTTGTAGCTCTTTTCAGTACGCTCTGGCCGTTTGTTACTAGTGTAACGCTTCCTGCCCAGTGACACCTTGGATAGGTAAGGATAGTTTGCACGTTTGAGAAGGTGCTCAAAATCCTTATCCACCGAATCTCTGCGTGGAATGCTGGGTATGGCGGCATTGCTGTGATGCCGCTGCTTTGGCGGACTCTAGAAATGTGCCTGACTATGTAGGTTGAGTGGCAGCAGTTTCGTGCGTTCCCGATGCCTATCGACGTCCATCTGCAACTGAATATTAAAATAACGGAGGAAAATCCCAAACACCGTAGCCATCGAATGCTTCTGTCTACAGCACTGACACTCCCTTGCCTATTTGAAATATTAAAATACAGTGGCTTTCCATCGATGCTTATTGAACTTCAGCGACGCAATCATTATCAATACAGCTCGAGATTTCTCTGATACAGTAAGGGAAGCTTTCCCGACAACAGTAACCTTTGATGAAGTTTTTCATTTCCTCCATCGTTAATCTGAAATGAATTCAATTATATTCTCTGGATCTCTGCTGACCACAGTCCAGTCAGTCTCAAAACTTCCACCCCCTCTTCATGTCACCGACATACTGACAGCAGATGCATGGCCAAGTCAGTGCATCAAGGTTTGGCAATAAAGGCCTGTTGTTCACCTTCACTTGGCAATTGGCATCTGTTTTAATTAATTTGTGAATGGGTTTGTCTATGTTGCTGCGCATACCCCCCACATCTTCACCAGAAGTAGCTGCCAGTGGAACAGCTGTATTCGAGAGGCAAATTTACGATTCAAACTCCCCAATGTTTTAGGTGGCACGCAATAATATTGTCAGCGGTATGCCTAGCCAATAGCTATTGTGCTCCCTTTCAAATTAAGTCGTAGTTATGAGGCACTGCCCGATTACCGACTATAATTCACCAACCGATCTCCAGTTTGGTCGATGCGAGCAACTTTTTTTCGTGAACTCGCTCTATGGAGAGCTGCCTTTCCGATAATCGAGTTGTCGAAACAATGGCTAAAGGTTCGGTTGTAGCGGCAGATGTTCGGGTCTGCTGTATCCTTCGATGTTGAAGGCAAGCAGGTCGGTTTTAATGCTTCGGAGCTGTTCTTCGTTGACTTCCGCTGAACTGCGATTTCATCATGCCGACTGCAAAGCAATTAAATTTCTGATGAACAAATCATCGAGATGGTTCTTCCTGGGGCTGGTGGTTCTTCCTTGCTGCTGCCTTCGCTAATCGTTCGTCTGAAGGACTCAGGACTGTGAGTGTTTGAGTTGATGGGTCCAGAATGGCTGGTCTCACTCTACCCTTCAATAGCAGCAGTAGCCGTGGGTCGAGTCTTCGGACGCTGATGGTTTTAGCGTCAACCACAAAGCTTTCTGGTACTGATGTTGATTAGATTCTGCTCATTGATTTCAGAACCAAGTTAATGATTATAGGGTTGAAATGTGTTTGTATTTAAACTTGATTTTGATAGTTCCAAAGGCTCCACAATCGACCAGCAGTGAAATCATATACTATCGTTCATTTGCCAAAAATCAAGTCATCAATCCACCGGTCCACTTTGCAATCCCCTCCGGTAAGGGAGGGGGTCAGTCTGCTGGTTATTGGAGGGTTGATAATGCCCCTGCTTCTGCAACCCACTCCTCAACAGAACTCAAAATTGGTTGGAGTGATTCCAACTATTTTTCCGGATGAGCAAGTCTAACGCAGCTCATTGTCCAGATTCGATGGCAGCCAACTTGGCTTCGTTAGCGCAACCCGGCAAGAATACATTCCGCGAGGGAATGACCATCGAGGACTTTGGAATTTTGTGGAACAGTTGTCTATTCACCTAGGCAAATGAAATATGTTTGGTCCGTCAACCATACGCAGGTTTGATACTATTGCCGAACATGTCTATGTCCCTCTATTGCCGACGCATACTGCTTCTGAATACGCCATAACAATTATGAAGAGATTTACGGGAGTTTCTCTGTCCTACTGGTGCTCCAGCTACCGCACCATCAAGACTAGTGTTGATGCTGCAGTCAAGAGCTACACAATCACACTCGCCAACGCTCCGAAGCGCAACACCCTCAGTTACGAAACCCTCAATGAACTGTCTCGTGCGCTTCAGGATGTCGATGCTCGCACACTCTCCAAGGAAGTTAAAGTAGGAGATTATCATATGTAGTCACTGTTCATCCGTTCGGAGGGCGCAGTTTATAGCTCTGGGCACGATCTTAAAGAACTCTCTAATCCTGAACATGTTAGCAAGATATTTGGGTTGTGCACGTAAACTCTGCTTTCACTTTCTAAACTTCCAATACCAGTTGTAGCAGTGGTCAATGGGCTAGCAGCTGCAGCTGGATGCCAACTCGTTGCCAGTTGCGATCTCGTCATTGCTACCACAAAATCATCTTTTTCGACTCCGGGAGTGAAATGGGGAATATTCTGTACGACCCCAGGAGTGGCACTGGTCAGGGCCATGTCCTCACAGAAGAAGGCGCTGGAAATGCTTCTATTAGGTGAACCAATCACTGCTTCGGAGGCTTATAACTTCGGTTTGGTCAGTAAGCTAGTCGAAGAAGCCGATCTTGAGAAGTAGGTGACTCGCCATGCCGAATCAATCAATAAGCTGAGCGGAGAAGTGATTGCACTGGGAAAGCGCGCATATTGGTAACAGAGATCAAAGTCAACAGCCGAAGAAGCTTATAAGCCAGCAGTGGCAGCTATGTGCGAGAACCTAACGAAGGCAGATTCAAAAGAGGGTCTGAAAGCCTTTTCTGAGAAGCGACACCCAAAATACACCAATTGATCGTTGGCGAAGTTATTTTCGTAAAGGAAGGAAGAGAAACACATTATAAATATTGAAGCCATCAACCCAATTTCTTGCTGATGTGAGACCTTGCAATCAATTGAGCACGTAGGTCTGAAATTGTCGTAGAGCATGGTCCATCGGTGACCAAGAAATGATAATCGACTTCAGATCAGGAGGCTGTACAGCTATCAGGGCAAACTGTCCGTTACCCATATCCCACTCTTACTTGCTGATATCCATGAAAGCCATTCTCTTCCGGACAGAAGAGATTGATGGCTGTCTCTTTGTATTCCCAGCCCATTCTTGCCGGCCCATAAGTCTGTATTATTGTGAAGACCCTTCCAGAAAGCTATTTGCTCCAGAGACATTTGGCTGTTGTCCACTTGAAAACACCAAAGCAATCATAAAAATCAGCTGGCATGAACACAAATTGCTTAAAATCGATCTTTGAAATGACAGGTTCCCTTTCATCGCAGGGTTGAATACTGACGCATGAGATTCTCAGTCCCAGGCTCAGCTGATTTCGCTTGGGGTTGATAGTCTTCTGCCCAAGCACCAAGAATTAGCATCTTTTTAAAGTCAGAAAAGTATACAGTAGGCCTCAATCAACCTTTGAGAGAGCACATCAATACATAGGCTCAAATTTGAGTCCGTATCACTGATTGTTGGACCAATCAGAGCGAATTTGACCCTCTAGAGACTCTTTTTAATGGCTCCGTTGCAATCGACGTCTTCTTCGGCAGTAACATGAGGCAGTTCGTAGATGGATCGTATGCAGCCGGTGTTAGCTTAGCCTTGAGGAGCAGCATTTCATCAAGATTGAACTGCTTAAATGTCATACCAGTTGGTGCGGGAACTGGAACATCGTTGTATTACATCGCTTCGATGATTTTTATTGAATTATAAGGTCACGGAATACACTAAAATTCTATGTCCGCTAACTGTCAGGAACTTGCATACTAGCGCTATCTCCATACCTGGACCAATGACATACCCCAAATCGGTCGTCAAGCAGCAGTCTTTTATACATAACAATATCGTTGGTGGCAGCTACAACTTCAAGTAACACTTCATGGTTCCGAGTTCTGAGGGAAGCATTTGGGTGGCAAATACAGCAGGAAGTCGGAGCTTACTGCTCGCTAAGAAACTGAATAGGCAGCCAACGGAATAAAATTCAGTTTGCGCGTCACCAAATATATTCGGACTCAAACTTATATGCTTGTCCATTCGACATCAAATTATAATAATGGAGGACGATCCAATGCAGAAGCCAGAACGATCACCAGTGATACCCGCCTTCAAGCTTCACTTCTCTGACAAGGATATCCCCAAGAAGTATAGTGTCTCCAAGATTGTTGGCAAGGGCAGCTACGGTGCTGTTGCCATCGCCAAGAACTGTGAAGATGGCAAAAAGGTAATACCAAAACATTATGCAGGTCGCTATCAAGCGCATTGATCACTTGTTCGATGATAGTGGGGACGCTAAGAGGATTCTAAGGGAGATCTGTCTATTGCGCCGACTCAACCATCCAAATCTTGTGAAGATCATTGAAATCTTGAAGCCTCCCAACATGGCATCATTCAATACTCTTTTCGTCGTCACCGAGCTTTGTGGGAAAGATCTCTTCAGGAAGTTTGTGGAGACCGGTAAGGAAGACGTGAAGGATGTTAAGTGGATATGTTACCAAATGCTTTTGGGGTACCACAATTTTTATTTTAGGATTGACTACCTACATCGATGCTCGGTGCTGCACCGTGACTTGAAGCCAGCAAACATTCTTGTTGAAAAGGACCTCACCACCAAAATCTGTGATTTTGGGTTGGCCAGGAGCTTTATCGGAGTGATGCCACCATTGTACGCAAGCGACCCCGATCGCCTTGAACAGGAAGAGCAGGATGATAAAATAAGCGAAGTACCTGAACCTTTCAGCACCAATTAGGAGGAAGAAACCAAAGTAATCAAGCTAAAAAACGCTGATCTAATTCTTCCGAAATTTTCGTAAAAGAGGGAGGAGAAGAAAGGAAGTACCAAACTCAAGAAGCAGCAGACTTCAAACTGTAACAAGGAGGCATACAATACCGCAGGGGAAGGACATAAGAGCATGCAGAATAATAGGACAATTTCGTTCAATGTGGTATCAAGGTGGTATAGATCACCGGAAGTCATTCTCATGCAGCCGTATACCTCCTCAATTGATCTCTGGTCGTTCGGGTGCATACTTGCGGAGTTCCTGATGGCCGTCAAACCCAATAAAGAAATCAAAGCACTGTTTGCTGGCAAAAGCTGCTTCCCAAAGTCACCCACAAAGAAAGATGAGGTTATCGAAGCTGGCACGAAGACGTATTATATCATCAGCAACGGTGATCAGCTCAACAAGATTTTTGACATCATCGGGACACCTTCGGAGGAAGAGATAAGTTGGATCGAAGAGGAGAACGTCAAGGAATATGTCCGTTCGTTCCAACCGAGGGAAAAGACAGATCTTCAGACGTTGTTCGAAGGAATTGACCCCATAGCTATCGATCTCCTTGCAAGGATATTGGTCTTTGACCCACGAAAAAGAATTTCAATGAAGGATATCCTCAGCCATCCATACTTCAAGGAAGTACGGCAACCAGACAAGTAAAGAGTTGAGAACCAGAAGATAGCGATGGACTTTGAGGACGAAGAGCTCACTACCTCAAGGCTGCGGGAGCTCTTCGTAAAGGAAATCCAAGAATATCATAAAGATTTATGACAATCGTCAACATGGATCATTTTTTGCTGAGTGCGTATAACCGTTCATTGAGGTACTGTAGTTCCTTGGGGTCCAGCAACGTCGACTTTATATCTTCCAGCACCTCCCTGTCCTTCCGATCGGCAGCCAAGGTAATAGCCTCATGGATCTTATCGATACGTTGCAGTAAGGCGTACTGCTCCTCCTTTTCCTTTTCAGGCATCTTTGCGATCATACGCATCGCCCATGATTCCTACCGCTTCTTCATCAGCAAATCAGCGATCATCTCCACTGGAAGCTTAAACTTCTTCTGGTTCTTCTCCACAAAGTTTTCAAGTTCCTCCCATTTGCCTTGGTTGATGAGAATCTTAATCTTCGTGAGGACTATTCTCTTGTCTGGAATGTTGTAGGTCTTCTTCACATCATCCGCACCATCGACATTATTCTTTGCCATGAAGCCCTCTAACATTTAATTGATGGTCCCCGGTTTCGCATTGATCGCCGATTTGTTGTCTATGCTTAGATTGTAATTACCTCGCTCGTTCTTATAGATTATCTTGGGGTACTCCTTGACGAACATGCTATAGTGATCGACGTACTGGTTTAGGGTTTCCCGACGCCATTGATTGACATCCTTCGGCTCGAGCTTGAAGGACTCGAGAGCAGCTTCCATAAGTTTGAGCTGGTCAACATACTTTTGAGTTTTAAAGCTGAAGTGAAGCGTGAATATTCCTGACATCTCACGGTCCTTTGTGTACTCATAGTACCTGATTAAGGTTGCATAATCGAAGATGCGATAATAGCTGATTAGTGCACTGCGTGCCTCTACTGTCGATGAAAACAGTTCGAAGATCTCGAATTCCGTCAGACGTTCAGATGCGCGTATTCTCTGAATCACCAAACAAAGGAGGTTTGGGTCTTTTGACAATTCGGCTTCTTGCAACGCCTTTGAGAAGAATTTCATGGATTTCGAGCTTTCTGTGGTACCCATCCACAACAACAACGGTACCTTCTTGGCAAGCGAAGGCTCGTATTCCAGAAGTCTAAGTGCAAGGTCCGTCTTTCCCAGATCAATAGCTTTATGGGCTATCTCCGTGAAGGATACTCCCTTCTCATTGCTTAGTTTGTTGCGGATGTCCCGACAGACAGTTTCTTCTTCATCTTCGCTCTCAACCCTGCAACACGCCCAATGAGTATAGATCTGCACCCTAAACTTCTGACTTTTCTTGAGATAGTTATAGATTTCGTAAGCGAGGTAATGCATATTGTAGCGCAGCAGAATTATCAGTAGCCCCTCTTCGCTCAGTGCTTCAAACTGAGCATACGTCAGTACTCGTTTCTGTTCGCGTAGCTGGTTGAGCACTCGAAGATTTTTACACACCTCCTGAATCACGTTATTAGGGATTTGGTTGGGCTGTAAGAACGATTTTCCATAGGACGCTGCTTTCATCAACTGAATCGCAACGTCAGCCTTTGACTCAAACTTGGAGGCGTTGATACAGTCCATCACTGCCACAGCAAGATCTGCCTTCTTGTTTCGGATTTCATCGTCCTGCAGTGGCTATTTTTGCTCGAAGGCGGTGTAGGCATGGTAGAGCAGTGCACCCGGCTTTTGTGAGAGTGGCTCAAAGATGTTCACATAGGCAGTCGGAATCTTCCGTAGAATTTTGTTTCGTTCTTTGGTTTGAATTCTGACTCCATCGCTTTCCTGACGTAGGAAGGTGAATTCATCACCTTTCGGACGATCACGATCTATTCTATCGATGTCGCCTGTCTGTAGGAACACCATGAACAGAGTATTGTTCTGGTACTGGATAATCACCGCATCGTCACCGCACCACACCATAGCCTTCGGTCGTTTCTACTTATCAAGTAGCTTGGCTTCATCAAGTTTCTTCAGATCGACGACTTTGTAGACAGTGTTCTGGAAATCCGTGCTTGTGAAAACCAGTCGGTACACCCAACTCTCCGGCACTCTTTGCTCTCCTCTTTGTTGGAGCTGCTGCAGTTGCTGTTGAGTCAACTGAGCAAATATTGGTTCCACAGAGAAGTAAGCAACAACCCTGCCATTAGCTGACATACTTGAAATGAATCTGATGTACTTGATCTCGGGAAGTTGACTTTCGATCATGTGTTCGTTACTCTTCTTGTTATAGAAGACCCTCCGACCTTCATCCTAGACGAGTTGGATTATGCCAGCGGTGGGATGTGTCATGTGAATCTCCACTCTCTCTGAAATGATCTGTTTTGGAGGCAACACCACCCAATGAGATGGTGCTGCTTTTAACTAGCTATCCCTAAACTCGATGCAGTAAGCTTCCTACACGTTCCGGACGAACAGGAACCGGAAGTTGTTGGTGGTGAATGCAAATCCATTCTCAAACACCTTTCCCTCTATGATCTCTTCGCCCTCCTTGAGAGAGGATTTGATGTCGTACTTCTTGTAGGTACCGCGATAGGGATCCAATACCCAGTATATGCCGTTTGAGAACAGCACGAGAAGCATTTCTTTGATCAAAAAGTCGAAAGCTACAATGACCTGGCGAAAGGCATTGTCAATCTTGGCCTT
>ERZ724508.1058-NODE-1058-length-17456-cov-3.802483_pt1 | contig 17456 bp, 25 predicted proteins | sample MGYA00376041_ERZ724508 | MGnify/ENA primary metagenome ERZ724508 (study PRJEB28724, sample SAMN07190887) | wastewater metagenome | isolation source: effluent of sewage treatment plant in Hong Hong | place: USA: Christiansburg, Virginia | collected 2016-03-01 ...
GTACCGTCTGCACGCTGGATATGGGATGGGCCAGGTACGACAGCAGACTGCAACATGAACATTACAGTATACGAGAATTTCACCATCAAATGTTTAAACTAGCCCATGACGGTGTATATTGCAGCAGACAACTACTACACTGCTACAATGCTGAATATCACTGGCAGTGGGAATAATTGGGGTGCATCTGAAGTATATGTTGTACCAACGACAGATATCGCTTGTGGTAAAAGCCTAATAATGTAGGAACAATCATAACACTGACCATGAAGGCATATAACTCACCTTCGCCAGGTCGCATTAATTGCTAGAGTAATCCAGGAGCATTAATCTATGCTGTGACGACCAACGACTGTCCATGCACAGTTGCGAATACTCTTTACAATAGCAAGACATGCAAATGCGATACATGCAGGTCCCTGATGCACGGCTGCACGGCCTGTAGCAGTAGCACAGTCTGCACGACCTGCGATTCGGCCAGCAACTTCCAACTCTCCTCTGGTGCTTGCGTTTGTCCCTCAGGCTATGCCTATGTCTCCGCCTCTGATACCTGCATAACCGTTTGTGGTGACGGCTTGGTTCGTAATTCCTAACTTTGCGATGACGGAAATCTATATGTGGGCGATGGCTGCGATTCCTTCTGTGCGGTGGAATAAAATTATACTTGTACCAACACGTTGTCTACCCCTTCCAACTGCAGTTATAACAAACCCATTCAGGCAGAAATCGTATCGATTACCAAAACATCCCAACACAATTCCTTTACACTGAAGGCTAATATTAGCTCGAACTTTCCTGGTCTTTCCTCTTTAAACTTTACAAAACTCCTAACTACAAATATTCCACTTGTCATTACGAATGCTACACTTCTTCCCAACGGCCAATTATAGATTACTTGCGAGTATTCCCAAGATGTTGAAGGATAGCTCTTACTTCTAACGTTTAACCCCGTATCTAGTAATGGTAGCTATTGGGGTGTTCCTTCAAGTGCAGCTTCCTGCATCAATCTTACCTCATCAGGCAACCTTCCGCTGCTGTATATCGATAACAATCAGCTCAATCAACAACGTAACATTATATCCCTGGTGACAACAGCCGAGATAGTCTCTTATGGAGTGCTTTTAATCGGTCTAATCTGCGATAAAGTCATTGGTATTGAGCTGTTTGGCGTGTGGCAAACTGTGCTTTTCTCACTTTCAACAATCTCCAAAGTTCCACCTGTTATCGTACCCTTGTTGGACCTTCGTACGGTAAACGGGATCAACAGTTTTATGACGGGAACAACTGACCAGCTTCCAGAAAGTATTGGTTCCATCGCCTACTTCTCTGAGTTTCTGGCCAATTGCAGCTACACGGTGTGGTTAATTGGACTCGATATCATTGTTGGTATCCTTTTGTTGATAATTGCTCGCTGCCGCCATTCCTACCATTCACTTCCCTCTCTCATCGCTAAAAGGATGCTGATGGAATACTTCGTTATGCTGGTCGCATTTAACTCCCTCAATATCTGTTATAGTTCTGGACTTCAACTGATCTACGGAAGCTCAACCAACATATCCAGCATGGTGAGCATGACACTATGCCTCGCCATGGTACTGGGTGCCATTGTTCTGCTCAAATGCAGTAAATAGGTTTAGCACTTCGGAGAGTTTAGGACTCACTTCAAGGCTAAAGATTGTTTTTCTGCAGGATTTGTCAGCACGACAATCCTTTATCGATGTCTGCTCGGGTTTTCAATGAGTATACTCAATAGTGTGGAGGAAGCAACGATCTTTAACTTTATGGTTGGGATAGTGTTCACAGCCTATCTCATCGCCGACATTCCGTTTAGGGTCGGTCGACAGAATTGGCGAAGCTGTGCAATTCAGCTGTGCAATCTAACTGCACTGTTTGTCGCGATGTACTACAGAAGCATGAAAAGCACCACTCCCATCGCTATTCGAACCAAAATCGACTGGCCATGCTATTTAGTCTTGGCTGCTTTGTGCTTCAGCACTATCTTAAGCGTGATTGCTGTGCTATATGAACTCTCCTAGAAGATTCAAGCGAAGTGTGCATCGAACAAAGTGATTCCAGCCTGCGAGACCACCGCAATGTGCCTCACGAAACCCACCGAGCCAGCAACAGTAGACACCGATTTGATAAATCCCATCAAGACGACAACCCACCGCTCAGTCGAAGCCTTGAAAGTAGCGACTTTTCGCCACGATCAACTCGAATGATTCTAAATATCTAACCAAATAAGCAATCGTGATGCCATGGATAATGAGTCTGGGCATCCTCTATGAAGGGATCGCCAATGGAGTTTATTATGATTATGTGTTCTCCACTAGCGAAATAGCATTCAGTTAGCTACTACGCCACTCGAAATTATAGCGCAAATCATCATCGCTACCTATTATCTATTAATTCGATGAGAGGCAACTTTTGTTGTGGTCATGGAGTCACTGAAGCTATGAACGTGTGTTGCTCCCCGAGCTGTCGGACATCTGCCATTATGAGCACCTTCTGTGAGGAGTGCAGTACCATTCATGAGCATGATGGCTTCACGACTCTGAGGAAGTGGGATAAGCTGTCCAATGACGTTGTCAAGGTACTCGAGGGAGGTAGCAACGACAAAACGCAAGAGATGAGAGCACGGGTTGGAGCATTGGCGACCAAATTTACCGGCATTGCTGATGAGGTCGCAGACAACCTTTGCTAGCTCTCTGATGTTACGGCACAACCAAAGTTCAAGAGAGTGATAAAAAGGATACAAGAACGAGATGGAAAGATCACAGGCGCTTAAATTCACCCGCTAATCACAGGAATCAATTCCAAATCCTACGAATCTATTGAAAGCCTTGAGGATGGAAGGGTCGGGATGCTGAAGGATGCGTATCACAACTTCATAGAGGAGGCTAAGCGGGTTGTCACTCGTTTTGCTGAAAAGCGAAAGGCGATTTTGGCTCGCCAGGAAACACGATCAATTTCGACAAGGGATGCACGGGAAAAGAGTCTTCAGAATGAGCAGGAAGTGACGAGCAAAAGAACTCGTCTAGTTTCGCCAGAAAATGTCGTTTCGCGACTGAAAAGCCAGGATCAAAGACCTGCTTCAAAGAAGATTATTTCAACTGTTGCGCCTTCTTTGGTATCAACTTTTCCAATAGCTCCTCCTCCTGTACCTAAATACGCAGTAAAAGTAAGCTACCAGCACGTTTAGCAAAGCAAACCAATCAGCCAGCCATCTTCGACTTACGACCAAGAGGATTGGCCATAACTTGTGCCAAGTCAACCGTTCGTTCCCTACATGTATCAACCTTATAAGATCCCTCCAGTAGTCAACCCAATCTCCTGGAGAATGCCGTAACTGAGCTATACTCGTGTGGCTGATATCACACCCCTGGCCTCCAATCTCAATCTAATCGTGAAGGTACTCTGATACTGGACATAGGTGATCAGTGCTTGCAGTGTTTCGAACAACAAGCACTCCTACGTTGCTAGTGTACTTGGGGACGAAACCGGAATCGTAAAGGCTAACCTCTACGCCAACGAATTAGTTAAGCGAGGTGATGTGGTTGAGCTTCGAGCAATGCGTGCACTGCTGAAGTTTGGCTATATACTGTTAAACACAAGTCGAGAAGGAACAATCTTCCCTTGCAACGCCAAAATCGAAAAGGTAAATGAAAACCTCAATGTTTCAGGACGGGAGTGGGAGGAGGGCGAGTATTGATCCAAGGTTACCTGATGATCATTTAATTGCATTACCCGTCGTTAATTTGCAACCCGCGCACCTACGGTGCCTATTATCAAATATTCGCATGGACGCCTGGCAGTGCGTCCACAAAATTCGAGGGCGTCCTAAAATCTGTGACTCGCCTCTCTGTTCGGAACACGCACTAGCATGCACTAGTTGCTAGCAATGCATGGATATCCACGAACACCAAGGAACACTTACTCTCAGAAATATCCCGGTGATTGGGGTGGCAGATACAAACAACGCCAATGCTAACTGGCAGCAGGTCAGCCGTGCGGCTAGCAAAACGGTTGAAATACTGAAGGAGGTTTTCGGTAGTATCGATGCTGATACTCAATTGTTGAATTCAAAGAGGGGTCTCCAACCGACAGCACGGAGACTGACATAAATGATCAAACAGTTTGACAACAGGCTTGTGGGAGCAGATGCTGCCTAACTTCTAGCATTGATTAAGAAGGGGGATATCTTCTCTAAGGACGACAAAATCGATGTCAGCCTCAATGATCTGCAGTAGGCTTACAGTGAGTTCATTTCTTCAGTGGAGCAGCTTATCGACAGATTTGAGAATGACAAACTCCAATTTTTATAACCCAAAAGTGCAATTCGCCGGCAAGAGCGATAGAAGGAATTAGCAAATGAAACTCAGCTGTAGCCCAAAAAGGCATTGAAGTATCGGGTCAAAAGTCCCGAGCGTGCTCCTCCACGATACGTGCCGATGTTTGCAAAGCCAATCCAGCAATTTATCTCACGGCCACAAAGCGAAGAGATTAATTGGGAGGAACTAGATATATCGAGCATGTCATCCTCCTCGGAGGATGAGTCGAAGTACAAAACTCATGAGAGTCACATAAACATAGGCGACATAGGTCCAAAAGAGTACAATCTCAACATCATCGGGAAGGTAAAACATACCACTATCCGCAGGTGTTGAAGACGTACTCTGTGAACTCTCACCAAGGAAGGTTTGTGAGATGTCTATTGGGAGATGAAACCGGCACAGTATGGTGCAGCTTCCCGGAGAGTAAGCTGATTCACGTTGGATCAACATTAGAGTTTATGAATCTGAAGTCGATAGTGGTACGAAAGTACGGAAGTATATGCCTAAACATGGGAAACTAGAGCAGCATTAAGGAGAGCAGTGTAACTATCGGCAAGATCAACAAGAATGTTAATATCTCTAAGGACAGGATCTACGGCAAGGAGTGGTGGTGATACAAGTTCATAACGAATTGAATATTTGGGTATTGCCATCAATTGAGCTGTTCCAGGACCTCCATTAGCCTTTGTGCCCGTTCCTGAGAGATAGGCTTGACGTGGCTGCGGCGATCCTAGCTGCTCACCTCGAAATAGGAGCAATCCTCGAACTCTGTCATTTCTGGCTTAAAGCTCGTAAGTATGTACTGAGCTGATCGAGACTTCTCTTCCAACCTACCTTACCAAAGATACTTACAGTTGTGCTATACGCTTGCGGTATATGGCGTCTAAAGCCGAGTCCACCTCATCGAAGACGTAGAATGGTGCGGGATCGCATTCCTGCACAGCCATCACAAGGGTAAGTGCAATAATCGTCTTCTCACCGCCAGAGAAGGTCGTCCACTTTTTCTGCGGTACCCCTCTATCGAAACTAACTCGGATGTCCAGGCTATTCTGTGTCCGTTCGTTTCCTCTGATTTTTTCAATGTGCCTTTGGAAGGTTACCTGGCAACTGCTCTCTGGGACGATTCTCTGGAAAATTCTTTGGAAATGACCTTGGAACCTGACTACAATGGATTCCATGGACCCAGCAGCCTCCAGGTCGCACATTTTAATGACCTCATTGAGTGCTACTTCGCTCCGGTTTATGATGTCCATCCTCTTTCGAAACTCTTCGTAACCGCTTCTAATGGATGCCACCTTTGAGAAGAACACTCGATCTCGAGCTGTATAGTATTTCCTACGGAGGCTGTTCTGGTTACTGATGTCGTTTAGCTCCGACACAGGATCTTATATGTCCTCTTCCATGAGCTCTTCGGACACTCCAAGCTCCTTCTTCTTTGTCAGCAGCATCTCGGCTTCCTGCTCGTATGCTGCCATCTGCTCGCTGGTCACGTTACGAATTTTCTCTGCCTGTTCGTGCGACTCGTTGAGTTTGAGAATCGACCGCTCGAGGTTTCGGATGTGTTCCTCACAAGCCTTGAGATCTCTCCTGAGTTTGTTGAGGGTGTTGGTTGGGTTCATGGACTCTGCTGCCTTCGAGTTCTCCTCATCCTCATGGCTATCAGCGATTCTCTGAAGGATAGCAATCTTCCTTTAAATGGCGGACTTCAGTTCTGCTTCATTAGTGTAGTGTTTTTGCATGAGCTCATTGTACTTGTTCAAGGCTGAATTGTGTTCGGTTTCAATTGCTTTGAAGTTTGCTGGGACAACTATCTTCTTATCTCGCTTCTTCAATAATTCTTCTCGATTTCGCTCGAGCTTTTCCAATTCGCTTCGGTTCAAGGAGACCTCTTCCTCAAGCTTCTTTCGCTGATCTTACAGACCTGATGTATAGTCGGCTCCTTGCTTTAAGGCATTGTACTGCAGCTCGAGTGTTTTCAGCTGTTCAATAACAACCCTTTCTTCCCTCACGACCTACATTTCGCTATTCGAGAGTTGGTCTAGTTGGCGATTTTGTCCTTCGATCGCCTGCAGCAAAGAGTCTAACTCTCCCTTTTTCCGAAGTAGTTTCTGGTACGACAGTAGTCGGCTCTATGAAGTGTGCTCTTCTCTACCCACCCTGCAGAGGTAAGCATCAGCGTAGACAATTTCCTGATCAGCTGTAATGCAGTTGCTGTGGTACTCCTTCGCCAAGGTTAGTGCTGTCGAGTAATCCTTCACAAGCATGTATTTGCAGAGAATGTTATTGGTCAGCTTACGGATATTGTCGAGTAGATCCGAAGGATGGTCAGTAAGCCTTTCAGGCAAATCAATCTTCAGCCATTCTTCTCGCATTAGTGGATAGGCATCCTCTGAAACAGGGTAGCGACGGTGCTAAAGTGGTTCCTTCCGGAGGTTCTGAAGGGTGTATATGTTGACCTGCCTACCCTTCAATTCCCTGTTGATTCGCAATACCTCCTTTACTGCTGCATTGTCCTCGACAATGAGGGCAAAGAATTTATTCTTGTTGGCCATATCGTAGGCAAAACTAACATCTCCGTTGATTTGGAGGTAGTCAATTAAATAGCCATAGATGCCTCGGATACGCTGCCGTTTCAGTTCCGCCATCAGATCGAAGTTGACGAGATAACCCACTCTGCCACTGAACCTCATCCAAAGCCTTTCGAATAGTTCGCGACTGTTTTGGTGTTCCAGCTGTAGCTCGTTGATACGTCGGTTGGTGTCTACTTGTCGAACCTTCAAATCGCGAAGCTGCCCGTGATACTTCATCAGTTCCTGTCGGAGCCTATCCAATGCGCTGCGTTGGTTGTTCAGTTGGTCAGCAGATACCTGTGATGTAGATTTTTCAATGAGCTTTGTGAGTCGATTGATGGATTTCATGCCTGCTTCAATAGCCTCCTTCTTGGACTGGATATCTTCGTCATAACCCAGAAGGCTTTGTTCGATGAGTTTTTCTTTTTGGGCGTTGTTGGCCATCTGGCAGTCCATTCGCATGGACTCGTATGTCTCCTTGAGAGATTCGTAACGGTCTTTAGCTTCGTTCAAAGCTCTTTCAGAAGAAAGAGTCTTATCCTTACACATTTTTTCCTCAGCATTTACCTTCCTGACTGCTTGCTCGTCGGCTTGTGATTCTGGTTCACCACGAAGTTGCAGATCTATCGATGGTAGTTGTTGCGCCTCGGAGCTGTAGAACATCAACTTGTCTGTGATCAGCTTCAGCCTCTGGCGATGTTACATCAGTTCATCGGAGTCAGCTTGCTTACGTTGCAAGATCGCATCAGCATCCTTCACGGCATCCAAATACCCACTCTTCACAGCCTCCAAACGGCGGGAAAGCTCTGCAAGCCGGACTGCTACTTCCCTTGCAGCCCTCTTCTTTCGATTTTGGTTGTCGTTTTCGTAAGCTTCGAACTACTCTTTGCTATGAAAGACAGCATTGAGCCTTGCTTCTAGGTCAGCGAGCAGTCCCTCCACTTCTTTCTTCTCCTTTTCGACCTTTGTGAGGTTGCTTAGAGTGTCCTATCGTTTTTGGTAGTACTTTCTCACTCCGGTGGACTACTCCAGCAAGCGATAGATTTCTTGGTCGTCCATAGCTGCTATCTGCACAATCTTGCCTTGTTGAACGATATTGTAAGGGTTCGAGTAGACTAGCCCGAGGCATTCAACGATGCTTGCCATCTGGCTCTTTGTGCACTTCTTCCCATCGACAACGTATTCTTCCTTATCGTCTGCTGTCCAGCGTCTCACTAGCTTGACCCGTCCAGTATCAGACTCAGGAAGTCGGTTGTTGGTGTCAACCACCACCTCCACCTCGATGTCTTCCTTGGTGCCATCAGCAAGTCCTTTCTACGCTAACAAATTAATTACGTGGAAGAGGTTGTTCCTTTCTGTCGGATTAAACTGCACCTTGTCGGATAGCACGAACAGCAGAGCTGAATGAGCGCTGGGGTACCTCGAAGAAGATTGGATTTGCCTTCCCCATTCTTTCCAAGCACAACGTTCAGCCGCCGGTTAAACTGCTCGACCACCTCCACAGCATAACTGCGGAAGTTTTTGAGTGTGATGCTTACGATGGGCATACTGCACGAGGAAATTTTAATTTAAATTTGGTTGGGCTGCTCTGTGTTATTATGGGCTAGCCTTGATTATAGGGTATTATATGAACAGGGAGGAAGAGAACCACGACCAGGCCTACGTCAAGAAAAACATCCAGGCTTTTCGGTTAACCTGGTCGGAGAGGTTCGTGCTGGTATAGCTGATCTCACGTAGATTGAACCTGAAGCCAAAGAGCCATCCACCCAGCTGATCATCGAGAGAAAATCATTAGCAATCTTGGAAGAAGGTAGCCGATAGGTTACACACAGACCGCAACAAGAAATTTGTATTCAACGAGCCCTGCCAGACTGCAATGGTAAGTTTGGTGCTGGGTGTGCTAGACCTATTTCAGCAGCAGTACCTTCTGTACGTGACGGATGTCTACTTCGCAGGGAGGTACTGCGGAGGCTCCGTCTACCATATCGCCAGCTTGGAGTACATCAGATTAGGAGTGGCAGCCACTGGCGATATGGAAAAGTCCACTGAAGTTCTCAATGAAATGCAAGCAGTACCAAACACCCCTAACTCAGATATTCTCGTTTGGCTTCTACTTCAGCTTCCAGTGTGACTTAACTTTACGCTACAAGGAGGTTCTCCAGCGATCGTCCACGAACGAGGAGTACTTCTGGAACAGCCATATGATGAAACCATTAACTGATGCAGGAGTAAGTGGAGGCTGGAGGACACCAGTAGTGCAGGGGTACTTCACATGCTTCCAATCAGTGCTAGGCAACAGTGAGATAACCTACACATTGATCTCAAGAAGGTCAAAGTATAAGTCGGGAACGAGATTTTACGCCAGAGGACTTGACGATGAGGGTTACTGCGCCAACTGCGTGTAGACCGAGCAGATCGTAAAGGTAGGTGACAGAATGACTTCGCATGTGATGCTTCGAGCCAGTGTTCCTGTATTCTGGTAGCAACGTTCAGTAAGTGCTCCAGTGAAACTCACAAGAAATAAGGAGCTGACTAAAGCTGCCTTCGTAAACCATTTCCATCGGCTCAAGAGGAGCTATGGGAGGATACTCTGCATCAACCTGCTATAGCGTGAAAAGTCGGATTAGCTTCTTCTCATCAAGGCCTACGAGCTGATATTTAGTGAGTGCTTTCCAGAAATGTGGGAGTACTGCCGGTACCATTACTACGATCTGCATGAAATTGTGAAAAAGAAGACACCGGAGAAGCTGAACATGTTTGTGCATCGCCGGCGCTCCGTTCTCGAGAGCTTTGGCTGGTTTATGCACGACAGCCGAAACAACCGTATCCTCAACGAACAAAACGGTGTAGTTCGCGTCAACTGTATGGATGGACTGGGTCGTTCCAATACACTGCTGTTTAAGATTGCCTTCAAGGTGCTCGACCTTATCTTTAAAGACTGCGATATCGATTTTGAAACCATATTTGGCTGTGAGCTCTATGAAGAGCTCGATAAGAAGGATGGGCATGCATTCACTGCACTCTTCAAGTATGCTTGGGCGGAAAACGCTGATTTTATTAGTAAGATGTACTGCGGAACTGACAGCTACTCATCAAACCTCACACGGTTAGGTAAACGGGGTTTCTTGGAATTTATCGATGCCTCCCTTCTGTCGTTGGCCAGGGTCTACAACAGCAAGTTCGAGGACCAGCTTAAGCAGGAATCACTGGATTTAATGCTTGGGCGCGTTCATATTATCTCCAGGCTGGCACTGGACTCGAAGGATAAAGCGAGTAACTGTCCCATACGGGTGTTTGTGTCGACGTGGAACGTGAATGCCTGTAAACCTCATGATATTCGGTTGGACAGGCTGCTAAAGCAGGCTGATTCTTCTGATCTGGTTGTCTTCTGTCTGCAGGAGATGATTCCTTTGAATCCGAATAACGTACTTAACGAATAGGAGAATACCAAAGTAGCCAACGCTTGGATGCAGGCGGTTGACAAGCAACTGGAGTCGATTGGCAAGTACATCATGATTGAGAAGGTGTGTCTTGTGGGTATCTGGATGGTAATCTTCATCGAGGCTTCTTGGAAGTCAGCAGTCAAGGGAATACAAAAGGAGATTGTCCGAACGGGCATGAAGGGGACCCTAGGCAATAAAGGAGCAACGATTATTCGCCTTAGAATCCATGATAGCGTCATTTGCTTTACTAACGTTCATCTGTAGTCTGGAGAGAAACGTCTCGACATTCGGTTAAAGACTTGGGCCGACATCCACGAGAAGGCCTTCCAGCAAAATATCCCAGGAGTTCAGACCGAGCCAAAGATCGAATTCAGCGACTTCAAATTTTTCATTGGTGATATGAACTTTAGGGTGGATCTTCCAGCTGACAGTGTGCGTTCAACAATCAAAGAGATCGATTCGATGAAGCGAAAGAATGACTACAAGGGCGCCTTCAAGCTTCTTGACGGACTTCTGAAGTACGATCAACTGTCCATGGAAAGGCGTAGTCCAGAGTGTATGATGTACTTGGCTGCCTACAACGAAGCACCAATTACCTTCGTACCCACCTACAAGTTCGATAAGAACAGCCACGATTATGCTCTGAAGAAGAATCGAGTACCATCGTGGTGCGATCGTATATTGCTGTGGAGTGACTATCCTTTCAGCCAGAAGACTTATACCTCTGTCGAGATGTTGGAAAGTGATCATCGACCGGTTATTGCACAGTACACGCTGCAGCTGACCCGCAAACAATCCGAAGTTGTGGAAGTCCTCTACAATAACACCCTCGCCAAGTAATTCAGAGACTCCCATTTCGAATTTCCGTGATAAGCGTGAAGTGGTAGATTCATACATCGCCTACAGCTATTCATATACACTTAATCCTTGCGTTGGCGGTCCAGTAGCGCCTTATCGAATGTATTGGTTTGACGAGACTCGCTAATTTATAAGCAACTCATAATGCGAAAGGCGCTCGGCAAGAAGGAGACAATCAATAAGATAATTCGCATGTTCCTCGCCCAGTATCTCACCACTGTAGGTCCTACCATTACTTACTCAGAGGATTTTAGCTCTTTCCAAAACGATAGCCTGAACCTGCTCACAGCATACATCCGCGCATGTAGCACTACTTAGCTATTCAGTCGTCACTCGCATTGCTACGAATGTGAAGGCCATTACCAACATGCAAGCAAGAACGGAGAGCAACATCCTACACCTCATCTTCAGTCTTTCAGAGTTCGATCGCGATCAGGTTGAGAATATGGTGAAGCATCTCACCACTCGGCGTAGCAACAACCTCTTCAATCACGGCTTCTTCGAAAGTAGATAATCAACAAATGTAGAACTCAAGGACCAAGTGTTCTTCGAAGATGACCTTGATCGAGTCAACAGGCTTCAGCAGAACACAGACTTCTCGAACATAAGGGCCATCCGGAAGACCTTCACAATTGACCCAAGGAGTGAGTGCTTACCTTTCAAAGGTACCGATCTCTTAACGCAGTACCACTTCACTAGCTGTACCCGTTGCCGCCTGAATACACCTACCGCGAAAATAGACGTTCTCTGGAGCATGAAGAGCGCAATCCGGAGAGCACAAGGATGGCAGTGTCAAGAGACACCAAGAAGGCTATCTGTGAAGTGGTGACCAAGAAACAGCGGGATACCTCAGATGAACAGCCAAGGTTCGTCGAACTGAAGCAACCTTACAAGAAAGTGAAGACGCTGGACGTGCTGAAATAATTTTGATGCTCAGTTTGACATTCCTTCCGGAGATCACAACGATGGAGCTTCGGGATAGTCGCTCAGCATCATGCTGAGGTATAAGTTGATGAGGTTCTGCAGGGGTTGTTTTCGACTTATGTGAACTCCATGTCCCGCCTTTGGGAACGAGTATACAAACCTTTCCTGGACGTTTGTTGCGCTGAAATTTGTCAGCCCCTTATATTTCTCACACATCTTCTTATTGTAATCCTAGGGGATGCTTCCATTGCCGTAAGTGAAATAATAGGCCATACCGTTGAGCAAGTACCTCTCGATGACAACATCCTGCCTGCCGTACGTGATTAATTTTAGAATCTTGGGGTAGTTCCTTCTCCACTCGAACATCTCTTTGAAGACCTCAGTGTTGAGGATGGAAAAGAATGCCTTCAGGGTGTGCTTGTTCATAGGCATCAGATCCCCTGGAGTGAAGTCACGCAGCCATTGGAGGTACTCTTCGTAGACAGCATCAGGGTCCTTGTCCTTCTGATTGAAGATGAAGTGCTCCCCGAAAATCTTAACAGACATGTAGAAAGAGATGGGTATACATCCGAATTCGATTATCCCAATCACTTTGGTGGGGTGACGATGGATGTAGGCTGTGGTGAAGAAGCAACCATTCGAATGACTGACGAAGACCACCTTATTACCGTTGGCAACCACAATGGCGTCGATTTCCTTGATTACAGTCTCCATACTCGCCTCTTTAACCCTTTTTATGTAGAACTCCTCTGTCTGGTTTATCTCAAAACCAGGTGCAAAGTAGTTGACAAACCTTTTGGTGAAGGTAAATCCTTCAAATTCTCGCTTGTCGGCTGGTAAGCCATTGATCGCGATGGTCAGAACGTCCTTGTTGGCGTGAGTACAAGGATACTGAACTCGCTGGTGAAGCTCAAGATTGTAGTTGCTGACACTCTCCATGAGAGTACCCGACAGCTACACCTCCTCTGGGCTTCTGTCGTCTTCGTAGTGCTTAAATTGCTTTGAGTCCATTTCACAGAGACGACGATACGATTATTATTTAAAAGTTGATACAATCGGGCCATCATTTATCTCACAGTTTCCCATTCTTCTTTAGAAATTCGTAGTCCTTGAGCAGGTTCAGCTCTTCCTTGCTGAATAGTGCGTCTTTCTCTTTGCCGGATACGCCATTCTGATCGAGGGTTGCACTGATGAGGGCTAGCTTCTTCATCCGGTCCAGCTGTTCATCGCGCTTCAGGGCTAAATCAATGAATTATATACGTCTGTCGACGAGCAGTGGTTGGGCTTTCGCCCTATCGATAATTCCCTTTCGCCATTGTTCGAATTTCTTGCGATCGGTTTCTTCTTGTTGTTTCTTTCTTTCGCGTGCTTACCTTTCCTTCTAGTTTAGCTTGTTGGGGTTGGCATTTACAATGCATTCGGCTGTCATCAGCTTTGGTTTGATGTCGGGAACAAACTGAGGCGGCTCAATTTTATTCCTTAATTTTTCTTTAACCTTGTGCTCTTAAATTTCTTTTCTCCGCTTTTCAACCTGCTGATCGAATTTTCTTGTGCTGGCAGCCCTCACCTTCGGCTCTTTTTCTCTAAATTACCCAAAACACTTACATTATTCTCCTCGCTGCCTCCAGAGGATCGACTTTGATCTCGCCAGTTCTATTTGCCTATTCTGCAATTGCACTCGTTGCCTGGTGCTTCGGAGACTTCTCTTTCTTTCCTGAGTGAAAATCAAAACCAATGGCGATCGTCGGCTTCTTGTTCAGCTTTTTCCTTTCAAGTTCCTCTTATATTGCTTTTTGCAGTCTTTCGAAGTCTGGAGGATCCTTCACCTTTCTCTTCTCCACCTGTTCCTCTGACCTGATGTAATCGCCGCCCTCTCTCAACTTCTCGGCTTTCTTTTACATCTAGTTCTTCTCCATTCGAGGCGGTAACTTCGAAAGTGCAAGGCTTTGTTGAGCCATCCTGGATACCTTTTCCTTGCGTCGGATCAAGTCTTCTTCGTTCTGTTTCTTGAGTAGATCAACTGAGCAGTACCACGGAACGGGTTTGGCTTTGAACATAAATTCTTCTCTTTCTTGATGAGTTTTTTTCCTGGCCTTTTGATTGTCACGATTCTGAAAGCTAAACGGTCTCTCGTTGGCAAGTGTCATCATCATGCTGTTCCGCTTCGTCTCCTCTCTTCTTCGTTCGTTCTCCTGTTGAATTTTATCAAATAAGCCAATCTATTTGACTGCCTTTGGAATCTATCTCGGCTTAGTTGTGTGCTGAGCCTTCGGAGGAAGTGAGGTTTCATTTTTATCTTCCTTTTTTGCTTTTTTCCTTTGTTCTTCTCTCGCATCGAACTGGAACGGCTCAGGGACTGTCACTTTGAACTGATTCGAGGCTGAATGAACACGAGGAATTTTCTCTTATTTCAAACTTCCTCGATCCTTGAGTGTGCCTCTTGGGTTCTAATCGACCATCATTGACACGAAAGTGCCTTTGAACTGAGGATGGCTGGTGTTTTCATAGCTTTTGTTGTGAGTATCCTTGATGTTTTTGAACGGGCTTGCCGCTGCTTCATTGTTGACATTTGAAGCAACAAGTGGCTTTCCTTGCTTGGTGCTATCTCGGAGTCTACTAGCTCGAAACCCTTCTTCCTTTTGAGATTATCGCTTCACAAATGACCCATTGTATACTTCTGGGTCAGAGTCGTAAGCAAGTACCTCATGGTTCTCGTCTTGTTTGAGGTAGTTGTATTACTGGGCAAGTATCTTCGAACCTCTGATAGATTCCTCAAGCTTGCGCTTGCCTTCATCTCGGTCTCGATAGTACTCAACAGGGCGACCTCTTCTGGAAAAGTACATCAGTAGCTCAGGCAGCTCGACATACTCATGGGCCTCTTTGAGCATCCGATCAAGCACCTCTTCCACACTCTCCGCTTCGAGCCCGTCAGACTCACCTCCACGCCTTGCTATTTCATACTTGAAGTGACTGTAGACCTCAGTAGCTCTCAGCTTTTCAATGAATGTCAGAGTCTTAAAGAATGTCTTTGATGTATGCGGAATGGACTTGATGATATCCTCGAAGGCTTGGACAACCTCCTCAGGAAGGTCTACTAAGTTTGACTTTGTTTTGTTATTGATCGAATCGATAAACTTAACCAGCCTGACCTCCTCTTCGTAGCCACCTGCTTTGTTTCTGCTACTGGCAGGCTTCTCGAAGTAGTCCATGAACTGCTTAAAGCTCACATATTCCTTCGTCTTACGTTCCTGTTCAGTCCCAACCGACCCATCTTCGTCGATTTTATCGAACATTCTGTACAGCAATATCGTACGATTCACGTGAGGTTCGAACATTGCTGGCTTGAGCAGCAGGTTCCTCACTTCCAAGTTATTGAGCAGATGAGCAACATACTCCTTGCGGCTGACCAGCATATCAGAATGAATGTCAATCTCAGCGAAGAGCTCCTCGAACAATTTCATATCTTGTGGAGAGAGAAGACAGCAGTTCTTCATGAGCTTTGATTCCTCATCATTTGGCTGGACTGCAGATTCGTTGTGTTGCTGATGTTGACTGATGTTGAGAGGCTGCTAACCGAAATAACCCAGCATCTCATTGAGGGTCATCGCATCTTAATTTGCAGTTGTGTGCTCGTAGAGTTGTTCTGCTAGAGTTTAAGCATGGATGTTGAAGATTGCCATCACCTTCTTGTTGGCAGTTAGGTACTCCAGCAGTTACATTTTGTCGATGTAGCCCTTGCCACTGTTATCGATCTCACGGTAGATCTTAGTGATGAGCTGCTGACGGTAGTTACGTTTGGTCGTGGGCTTGGAAGCTGACTGAGGCTTACTTTCAGGTGAGACACGCTTCTGTTTATTCTGCCTGAACTTTTCGAATTTGTTAAGGAACTGTTGCTCCACAACTTGTTTGTCTTCCGGCTTATGGGGTTTCTTACTGTCACCGTCAGTCCACGGATTGTAGGTAACGGTGGGTTTGGCCGACTTTTCGTTAAGCACGCACTCTGCAACAGTAGAGATGATCTCCTGCTTTTTCTTTTCTAATGTTTCTCTAACGTAGTCTCCATACTCCTGAGTTGTGCGGAAATCATGGATGGTTCTCTACTTGGGTCCTGGATCGGGAGGTTAGATGCCCATAGATTGCATCATTTGTTCGTACTGCCGACTATCGCCATACTTTTGACGAAAGTACTGCGTACCTAGTTAGTAGTTGCGCTGCCGGGTTGCTGCCAGCATAGACTCGACATTCTCGAGGTTGGGTTATTCAAGGGTGGAGTGGTAGTGTTCGGCCACTTGAGTTCGAGTGGGTTATCGGTGGATGAAGTATTGATTGAAGTCTTACATCATTCTATTATATCGGTGCCGTCATACTGGAAAGACAAGACCTTTGCCTGTCGTCAACTAACCTCAGTGAGCAACTTGCTAACTCTGAATAGATTTTCGAATAAGCATTTTGAGAAATGGAGATAATAAGTCAGTTTAGGCTTTTGATTAGCTGTGGTCTACGTATGTACTTGAAGTTCGGAAGTGGTTCTTCGGCCTTTGCTGGAGTTGCAGCGAGAGTAGAGTATGTTCCTTTTCTTTATTCACTGCGATGGTAGGCAGATGATCTGGCAGGTGAACCCTGTTTATCGGCATTGCTGGGATGCTCCCCGCCTTGTGGATCACGCCATACACTCTCCTCGTCGATGCCATTGCATCCGTAGTCGTTGCCAGTGCGAATTTGGTGTAGCTCCAGTTACAACTCACAGTTTCGCTTCTGGAGCTGGAGGATGTCCAATTCATAGCGTTATTGCTCACCTTTGAGGACTGTCTCGTACTTCTCAGTGAGCTACCTCCGTAGCACCTCTAGCTACCCTCCGTTGAGGTGCTCGGTTGACTACTCGAGCAGTAATTGAGCCAAATGCCGATGTTTCACACAATCTTCGCTAGCTCGTTGAAACTTTGTCGAAGGTGCAGTGTAAGTCTTGAGGTATTCAACTTCTGCTCGAAGAACAACGTTGGATTACTTAAGCTGCTCTACCTCTCGAAGAAGCTCGTCAACAAACTGCTCGCGATGAGCCTCTAGATGTTCCATGAATATTTCGCGCATGAGCTGAGTCCGACCGGTATAGTAATTCGGCAGGTGTGTAACCTCGAGCTGTTCAATTTTGGCGAGCGCTCCCAAGACTGAATCACGTAATCGCTGGAGCCTTGATTAGAGAATCGATACCGAAACTTCAGTAGCTGTTTGAGCTTGTCCATTCGGAATATATAAACATACAACACTTGGCTGTCAATCTTCATTTACGCGAATATCTGATGTACTCCAATTTCATCAAACACCGTGAA
>ERZ724508.1063-NODE-1063-length-17405-cov-5.363401_pt1 | contig 17405 bp, 21 predicted proteins | sample MGYA00376041_ERZ724508 | MGnify/ENA primary metagenome ERZ724508 (study PRJEB28724, sample SAMN07190887) | wastewater metagenome | isolation source: effluent of sewage treatment plant in Hong Hong | place: USA: Christiansburg, Virginia | collected 2016-03-01 ...
AACTCTTGCCAGCGGGGACGCGATCGAGTGAGGAGTCACACTGCGTACACACGGTTGCTGATGTACACACCTGGCAGTTCACATCAAGAGTAGTGCAGCTGATGCTGACGTTTGTGATGGGGTCGTTATATGTTCCAGGGCGGTCGGAGCAAATTCCATTGCTCAATAACTTGTTCATGGCAGGATCGCAGGTTGTGCAAACGGTTTGGCTAGTGCAGACCAAGCAGTATTGGGAACAAATAACACATGTGTCTGGAGAATCTAAAGAAAGTGTATAGCCTGTTGCGCATTGGCAGGACGAATCTGTCGTGTTGGCGACCCAATGATTGGCAGGGTCACAGCTGGTACAGACCGAAGCAGAACTGCAGCTGAGGCAGCCAACTATTGCGGAAGCGCAACCGAGGCAAGAGGTCGAATCAAGGTACCATCCCACATTGCAAGCACAGACAGTCCCACTTGCCGTGAATTGAGCTGAACTATTGCATACCTGGCAGACTGTGTCGCTTGTGCAGTCGGAGCATCCTACGATCACGGAGCAAGGCAGACACGAACTTCCGCTGCGATAATAGCCTGTTGCGCATTGGCAGGACGAATCTGTCGTGTTGGCGACCCAATGATTGGCAGGGTCACAGCTGGTACAGACCGAAGCAGAACTGCAGCTGAGGCAGCCAACTATTGCGGAAGCGCAACCGAGGCAAGAGGTCGAATCAAGGTACCATCCCACATTGCAAGCACAGACAGTCCCACTTGCCGTGAATTGAGCTGAACTATTGCATACCTGGCAGACTGTGTCGCTTGTGCAGTCGGAGCATCCTACGATCACGGAGCAAGGCAGACACGAACTTCCGCTGAGATAATAGCCGGTGCTACAAACGCAAATTGCCCCACTTAACTTGAAGTTGCTTGTTGCATTACATGCTGTACAGGATGAGCTTGTACAGGTCAGGCAGCCTTTTGAACATGCAGCGCATGAAGCACCATTGAGGTAGTATGCAGTGTCACACTTACATGAATTTTCGCTCTGAATGAAGTTGGCAGCAGTATTACAACTTGTGCAGAAAGCACTGCTGGAGCAGGCAAGGCAACCGGCTATTGCGGATGAGCAAGAAGAGCAGCTTGCCACATTGAGATATGTTCCATCTGAGCACACACAAAGGTTGTTTGAAAAGGTAAATGTACTCTTGCAGGATGTACAATTGATGGCGGATGTACATTCTACACAGCCAACAGGGCACGCAACACACAGAGAAGTACTGGAGTTGTAATACTGAGTAGAGGTACAAGGAACGCAGGTACCACCAGAAACCGCAAAGGGGGAAGCACAGGAAGTGCACGAGGTTGAGGTAGTACCGCAAGCGAGACAGTTCGGGATTAAAATGGAGCATGGCTGGCACGTTCCATCAGCAGCTTGATAGTATCCAGTCTTGCAGACACAATTACTCCCTTGAGGAACCCTATTAAATACAGCGAAGCACTGGGTGCAGACTGTCGCTGATGTGCATGTTTGGCAATAAATATTGAGAGTTGAGCAACTCACTGGATACGATCCGTAGGAATCTACACACTGCCCAGAAACGAAGATTTTGTTGGAGGCAGGGTCACAGCTTGTGCAGTTCGAGAGACTTGAGCAACTGAGACAGTTGTTGAGTGTGCTCGAACACAATTGACAGGATCTAGGAACTGTCATTATCATGATAGACGCAGAGCTGCATTGGCAGCCAAGAGTTGTTGGATTCAGCACAAAATTGTCTGTTGAATTACAAGTGGAACAGGCAGTCGCATTGAGACAGATGAGACAACCAGTTGGGCAGGGATTGCAAGATAGCGCCCCACTGGGCAGATAGTATCCGGAAATGCAAGCGCATGTACTTCCATTTGGAGTAAAACGTCCTCCGGCATTACAGAGAGTGCATACCGCATTATTTGTGCAAGTCAGACAACCAGGCATGATGTCTCTGCAGGGAACACAATTCACATCCAAATATGGTAGGTAGTTCATTGGACAGGCACAAAGGTTGCTGCTATTTAGACTAAACATTGTATAGCCACCTTGGGCTGAATAGCAAGTACTGCAAGTAAGTTGTGGCGTCGTCGAGCAATACATGCAACCTGTGTTAAGTACGGAACACTTGACACATGCGATCCCTACAAGCCCATAACCGTTTGCACAACCACAACCTCCGCCGAAGTTTCTAAAGTTTGCTGCTGTATCACAGGTCCCACAATACGTCGAATTAGAGCAATCGGTACATCCAACCTTGAGGGTACGACATGCCAAACAGAACCCTCCCGAGACGTAGAATTGCGGAAGGCAAGCACAGACTGTGCCAGAAGCTGTTGCGTTGATAGTGCAAGAAGAACATGATTCTGAGCTTGAGCAGATTGCACACCCAGGTGGGCACTCCTTACAGTAAGAATAACTTGCTTGATTGACGGGATAATAGCCATCAGCGCAAATGTCGACGCACATTCCTGTAACATTGTAGTAGTAAGGGGTCTCAGATGGACAGTTTCGAGAGGTAACAGACACGATCGTGAATCCGAGGAGAGTACCAGCAGTGCTGGTCGCATCCAAAGTACTGGAATTGAGGGTGAACTTCGGCATTGTGGTGGCAAAATTGAAGTTGAAAGTATAGAGTCCCATTACTGTATTATCAGGGGAGGCGGTTGGTAGAGTGGTTGGCTGGACCACATCATTGACAATACTCAGCTGGTAATGGTTGAATCGGAAAGCACCTTTGGATGGAATCAACTCTTGTTTTACGACCAGGAAACTCCAGGTGATATTTGTAATTTGGGTGGAATCCCTGACCGTCAATTGAATAGGAACTGTCTTGTTGACGATTGAGTAAGACATTTCTGCCATGAAATTGCTGTTTGCTGATGTCCTGTTGGTAAGTATGTTGAGGAGGAAGGGAACAGCAGTGAATTCGAAATTCCCGTACGTGAATATTGTTGACCAGTTGCGTGTTGCTGTCGCACCAATATATCCCACAGTTTGAACGTCTTTAGAAACTGACACACATGAACCGAAGACGTTTTGATTGAGTACCAAGTACGACATTTTTAGTGAATTGAATGCGACGCCGGTCGAGCCCAAACCCAGCTGGACAGAGGTCGGGCCGTAATAACAACCAGCATTTAAGTTCATGATGTTGCCTGTTGCGCTAGGATCAAAGGCGAGATCTGTAAATCCTGAATAACTTTATCGTGTACCGCACCAGCCGAGTATACTAGTAGAAGCCGGGAAACTGGATGCTAGGGGGGAAATAATGATTCCACCACTGGTGCTTGGCGTTGAGATGATTGTGATGATGCCTAAGTTATTGAATGAACGTACCGCACTTGACGTTGGCGTCCAATGCCCAGATGGGAGAATTTGAGAGCCCGTTGCAGACGTTGAGCATCGTGAAGAGCAGAACGAGCCCGTGAAGGTAAGAAGACATGGTAAATGATTATTAAAGCCAAAGGAACTGGACCACTTAAAATCCATTTTGTGGTAAAAAACAAGCATTAGCTGAGATTGCCCGACCAAATGGCGTTACAGAAATTAAAAATTTAATTTCCTCCGTTCATTTCATTAGAAAGATCGAGAGGCCTTGAACCAAAACTGGTTAAAATATTGTTTTCTGAGATAAAGGCTTTGTTCGACACAGAAGTGGGTGGATCGTCTTTGGGCATGGTTTATACTGCTTTGGGATCGAGAGCAATTCCTTGAGATGAGGTTGCTGATATTCCTCCACTCTCCTTTTGCAATCCAAGGAAAATTTGAGCTTCAGCTTCAGGTTTCTCGCGGTCATTTGAGCCCCAGAGTTTGCTCACTATGCTTTCTCACGACGAAGTATCAGTGATGGCCAGCGCTATTGTCATTGATCATAGGAACAAGTATTGAAGATGAATGGCGTTGGTCTTGTCCATCCTAAGGTGGGGTAGCGGAAGAATATTAAGACTGAATTCGTTGGCATCGTTGCTGACGAATGAGGTCACTATTCATCTTCATGGTCAACCAACAATTATTGAAACTCTTTGGTAAATTAAGGATTTGGCATAATTGCCAATGAAGATTGATGCAAAAATATTCCCGGAGAAGCTGAAGAAACATAGTTGGACCATCGATATCTTCTATCATTCATGGAATCCCATGAGAAAGACAACCGGAAACGGGCTGCGTACCGTAGAGGCTTGGAATCAAGCGGATTAGTTGGCAGCTGTTGTTAATTTTGATCGTGAAAGTACTTCGTCGTCAGCCTCTCATCGAGCACTTGGCGATTTCCTTTTCTTATTTTTATTGCTTATTACGTAATCGCAACTTCCGTATGCAGCACGAGAGCACTATGCAGTGGAAGGGGATTGAACCTCAGAGGTTCGGTGGTCATCGTACCCACCTTCGTCCTGAGGACTCCATCGCAGGCGGATTGAGAATAGCAGAGTCAGCAAATCTTTCCAACGGCATTAAGTGCTTCGAAGCCAAGCAATAAGAGCAGAGACCTGACAAAAAGTTCACTCGCACATACGAGCACTCTTATCAGCTCTGCTAGAAAGAGATAGACCCGAGAGGACGGCTGCACATTGACTTCAAACCTACAGATGAGCCACCTCGCAAAGAAAAATTGCACATTTATATGCCGTAATGCAAACAGGAGAGAACAGATAGAGGCATCAAGGTATTTGACGAGGCCAACGGACCATCAGATCACTCCTATAATATTGAAGAGAAGCTGCAGAGGAAGGCAAGGGTTCTTGGTCTTGGCGATCAGCGAAATGGACTGGGCGTAACCTCCCTCGGGGATAAAATCTACAAATACCCTTAGTATGCTTCCAACTTCTACAAGGATGGCGGACTAATCGTTGGAAGTACAAATACAGCCCGCAAGCGCAGCACTCTTCGGGCTACAGGCGAATTCGATAACCTGAAAATAATTCCGTTGACAAAGCCCAACTGGAACGAGAAAGTGAAACTCGACGAATAGAAGGAAGATATCGACTACATTCGCAGCATTGATGTTTGGGAGCAAACAACTTTAAAAGAGATGAACCCAAGCTGGAAGGATCCTGACCGTCCCCCAGGAAGTGACGAAGCAGCTAAACAGCCACCCAAGGACGCAAAAAAAGCGGGCAAGAAATGAGTCTTATTCTGATCACTCGCTCTTTTATTCCATATTGTTCTATGATCAAACGACAGAAGCTTCCTGAAAAGAAACTAGTCTCGCCGAACAAAGCTGCAGACGATCCCAATGAATTAGGACCAAATAAGCAGGATAGTTTTACATTTCGAGGGCTCGGCCCGTCTGATTTTGTACAGGAGATGTAGAGACGGAGGGAGGAGGTGATGAGAAGGTACAAAATTACTCAAGACCTCCTCCCGAAGAAGACAGAAAATGAGAGGAAGGAAGGCTGCATTCGAAGACAGCTGCCAAAGAAGTAGCCTGAGCGCGATGTCTTTGAGAATCGACTGAACCGTTCCCACAGTGGGTTCTACACCCCCAGCAATCGCCGAGTGTTGCGCTACACGACCAAATAAAACTTACTAAGCACAAGCTTTCTGCTAAACTGAAGAAACAATCATGTGATGAAGCTTTTGCTCTTTAACTATTTTGCCTTTCGCAAATCTTCATCTGCTTCGCCTTGCCTTCCCAGCTTTATGAGCACGTCCGAGCGATTCTTGTAATACAGAGGCTTCTGCCTGAGTGAGACGGCCCGGTTGTAGTCCGACAGCGCCTTGTTGAGTTGGTTCTGGGTGTAGAATAGGTAACCCCGATTATTGAGAGTTCCATCGTTGGTAGGGTCCAGCTATACTGCTCGGTTGTAGTCTGCCTCTGCCTCTTCGAAACGACCCTGATGGAAGCGCAGTAGTCCTCGGTTAGAGAAAGCTTTTGAGTTATTATCCTCAAGGTTGATGACTCGGGTATAATCGTCCTCGGCCTCCTTCAGCCGATGCGATTCGTTGAACAGCATTGCTCTGTTCAGATAGCATTTGACGAATCCAGGCGACAGAGCAATAGCCTTCTTGTAGTCCTCTTCTGCCTGGGCAAGTTTTCTACAATCGTGATACAATCTTCCACGGTTGTTGTAGGCTTTGCTGTTGTTTGGATCCAGCTGGACAGCTTGGTTGTAGTCTTGCTCAGCCTACTGAAAACGGTTGCTGTTGTAGTAGATGATTCCACGGTTGAGCCTAGCATCCACATAATTCGGGTTGAGTTTCAGCGCCATCGTGTAGTCCTATTCAGCCTCCCGTATCTTACCTGATTTGCTGTACTCGAGTCCGCGCTGAAAGTAGCGTTCTGGGTTGTTCGGATCCTTCTTAATCTTCTGAGCTAGACGACTCAACCGGTCTTCATCTGGCTTGCTACCGTCCTTCTCTTCGGGCTGCCTTGGCTCATCCGTCTAACGATGCAAGTAGTCATTGATGCGCTTCCTAATACTTTGTATCAAACGGTATCCCTTTTCGTTGAGCTGAGCTATGGCCACTAGAAGGTGCTGCTTATTCTAGAATTGGTTGTTGTCGCGTAAGGAATTGTAGTAGAGTGCCATGTCCCTCCCAGTAATCCTGGAGAATTCCCCACTATGCAGTATGTCCCGGATATCACCTATTTCCGGCTTCAGACGCAGGTTGCTGCGGATTTAGTTTAACCGCTCCACATACCGGGATAACGTCTGCCGCATCTCACCGATGATAATCTCGACCTTATCGGTTACATCGAGCATTGTTGTCTTGATCATTTCATCAGTCTTCTTGAAGATTTCGTTGTTAAGCACATCGACGGTGGGCCAACTGACGAGCATGGGCACTGGAGTATGTTTATGGGCAAGTTCGCACCCATCGGCGGTGCTGCAGAGGAATGCAGGGGCAGTGCACTAGGGATGCACACAAACCCGCTCGCAAGGCTGATGGCTGAGCTGGCAAGTGGGCTTTCGAAGCATATCAAACTGAATTAGGTAATTATAGATTCGTCTTCGAAGCACTTTCGAGTCCTTCACTGGCAGGTAGACAAATAAGAATCCATCACTTCTCGTTGAAAAGTTAGTTTTGTGGTCACGCCATCAGCTGTTATCCGTGGTATTTACTTGATATTTTATTTTGGATGCAATTGGGACAAGTTCTGCTGCTGATAGTTTGTATGGCTTGGCTGGCCGCCACTCAGAAAACCGAGCCAGCCTCTCAGGAGATCGTTTTAAATGCTCATCCTGATAGTTCAGTGGAAACAGCTTCAGAGACCAAGAGTACTCCAGCCCAAACTCCCCTGAAATACAAATTCAAAACTATCTACGGTGGACAGTTCACTATTGACGTGCTTCCAACCGATACTGTCAAGGATGCAAAGCAAACAATCTTCGAGCAGCGAAAAATCCCGGTTGACGAGCAGAGAATCATTTTCAGTGGCAAACAGCTAAGGGATGACGAAATAATGAGTGACTACGTGATTCCAGAAGGATACTACATGCACCTTGTCCTCAGTATCAAGCCTCCTGCCGGTTATCAAAGAATCCCCTCTGGTTTGGATCCACCAGTTGCGAAGCCTCCAGCTTAGTTCGTTCCTGAAATCGAAAAGACATCCGACAAGGCTGTCGAGTACACATTCAAAATGTTGACAGGAGGAACATTCCGAATTGCAGTCGAACCAACCGATACCGTCGTAAAGGTTAAGAGCCGTATTGAAAAGCAAAAGAATTTTCCAGCAAACCAACAGCGATTCATGCTCGGAACCGTTCAGATGCAGGACGCCTTAGTGTTTCGCTCGTATGATACTCAAGGTCGAGCTGTCCAACTGCTCTTCAAACCAAAACCAGCAAATTGATAAGTGACAGTGAATAGAGACACCCACCCCTTATGCCGCATTTCCCAGCGGTAGTATGTATAATAGCACATCCACCAATAATAATACTGTTCATTAGTCTAGCGATGAAGCCATTGAACATTCGAATCAAGGCACCAAAGCAACCAGAACCTCAGGTTACCCAGCCTGTAGTTCAACCCACCCAGCCTGCAGTGCAACCTACCACCAGCTCCAAGATCACCTTCAAGAAGAAGATTGGCTTCGATGGCAGCGTACATTCCCATCCAACTCAGAATGCTCAGACCGTCAAGAACCAACTGGTGATCTTCAACGATGCCAAGAGCTAAATGGAGGATTAGTACGAAAACATCTACGTATTCCCATATAAGGACGACAAGAAGGTGGTTCAGCAGGAGATTCTCCGAGTATTCATTCGTGGTCGAGAAAATGTCGACGAGGATGATAACGCCTTCTTTCCGGGAAAGTATTTGAAGTGTCGCATCGAGTTCCGAGAGGACTACCCCGAAAACCCACCAAAGTTCTATATTGAAAAGCTCAAGAATGGTGATGCGTTCCGATCAATGAACGTCTACGCCGATGGGGAGGTCTGTCAATATACTCTCAATCCCGACTACTGGGCCAAGAAGAAATACGACCTTTGCACCATTGTGAAATCTGTGGAGAGTATGCTGTACTCGCCTAACTCCAGCGACCCAGCCAATCTTATTATGCAAGAGTTGTTTAGTGAGAATGAGAATCAGTACTGGCAGATACAGGCCAGCCAAGCCAAAAACTTCTACGACGAATCCGATCTCAAGAGCTGATATGATAGCGATAGTCAACATAATTCGTTTATGAATAGTGGGTTGATGTTTGCTCAATGAACTGTTTCCCACTCGCCATTGGTTGCAAAATTTAACGACAAAGCATTGCGCCAATAAACCCGTATGTCATTTTGTCGGTTCGACTCTCTATTTTATCGTTGTCTTTTCTACTGAGGGTTGCTCAAGAGCTTTACGAAACTCCTCTTTCATCTTCAGCGTCTTCTCGACTTGCGACAGGTAGGGGTACAGCTTGAGATATTTGAACTCGTTTTCTTTGAAGAAAATGGCAAAGGCAGACTCGCCGATCTTCATTGTCCTCTTGTTGATGTTCTTGTCGGATGGTGCTGACATTTCCTGTGTTGACTCTTCCATCTGTTTGGACTTCTTGGTTGCTTCGAATTCGCTCATTAGCAGTCTCCCTCCGATAATAATTATAATGTCTAAGGCGAAGGATGTCTTCGATGGCCTAGAGATGGAGGGAATCGCGAGGATACTCGAAAAACAGAAGGCAATCGAAGCCAATTCGCCAGTGCAGCGAGCTAACGAGCAAAAGTCAATGAGTAGCCCTCAACCAGTGAAGCTCAGCGACTACATACGCAGAAGCTCTCAAATTCGGGATAACTCGCGATAATCGGCGAAGAAAGGAGTGGAGGGAGCATCAACCACCCATTCACCCTCCACCTGGCGAAAGATCAATCAGACAAAGGAAGAAATTTACCAAGATAGGCTGATTGAGCTCAAAGAGTTTGTGAAGAAGAATATCAACTCTGAGCAGAACTACAGTCATTTCGAGAAGCTCTTGGAATCAATGGAAAGAGCCTCGAAGTAGGTGCATGCCGCTTGTGAAACCCAAGTCTAAGCTCCCAAACCTGAAACCTCGACTAATGCATCCAGTTTTCAGTGCGAGCCTGCAGGTCCAGTACTGCGTCCAAAGTTCGAGGATTTCAACGCCAATGACGAGCACGCATCTCCGAAGGTCACGAAGAAGAAAGTCGTGCAGTTCTCTAACACCTCACCGTTAAAACTGAGCAGGTTTCCCTCTTATGAGTAGAAGGAACTGAGCGTCTCGGGTGTGATGGACAAACCGTGATAGGTTCTCTCGGTCTTAAGCAATGTTTTGAGCAAGTACTTAGAGGGTTGTTTTGTGAGGGCAAGCGAGAAGATTAACTAGACATTTCTGAGGAACTTATTACCATTTAAACAATGGTAGGCAAACATCACTGCTCGGTGTCTTCTGAATTCTTGCTCTGCTTCTTCTTTGATCTCGGTTTGGGCTTCGTCTTGGGTTTTTCCTTCTTCTCGGGAAGTTTCCGTTCCTCCTCGACAACTGAACCTACTTCCGTTGGATCGTTTTATTTGCGCTCGTCATCATCGCTAATGTCCGACTTCACCTTCTCAGGAATCGAAACCTATTTCACCTCATTCTTGTCCTTGGCGTCCTTCCTCTTGGAGTCCTTCCCGTTCTTATCTGAATTCTCATTTCTCTCAGCCCTTTCTTCTGCATCTTTGCTATGTATCTTCTTCTTATCGTAGTTCAAGAAGAAATTGCAAGTTGAGGTGAAGGTAGAATCTACGTCCTGTTTCAGCTTCGATTGCTTGTTAATTTTCTTGGTGTCCGGTTTATCTTCGCCGTTCCTGATCTCGTTATACATTTCTTCTTCCTCCATCTCCTTTTCGATCCACTCCAAGACTTTGTAGATTCTCTTGCTCAGGATCTTCTCGTCATACACACTTGAGTCGATTGAGGCTTTGAGCACGACATCGTCCTTCAATTACTTTAGTAACTCTCCAGCGTCTTCCCAATCCTCCTCATGGTTAATGATGAACCGAGCAATACAGAGGTCTAGGTATCGATGGGAGTGATGGGCGTGCGGAATCAGACTTTGCCCTTAGTTATAATTACTTCGCTTCCATTTCAAGGCCTTCTCCTGACGTCTCTGCTTCACCAGCTTCTCCTGGGCCAGCAGAATCTTCTTATGCTCTTTCTTCATTTCATTGATGTTGCTGGCCTTGTCGTAGAACACTTTGGAGTACTTCTCAACTTCACTGGAAGTCTTTGTCGAAATTTTTTTGGCGATCTCCTTGTACTGATCCTTGAAATATCTCTGGTTGGCATCCAGAAAGGCATCGTACTCTGTCTCAGTCCATTTTGGGAAACCATTCTCCTATAGTTTCTTGATTTTAGCTTAGATCTCTTCGCGATATTTCTCAGTTGCTTCCGCTCGTTTCGTGTAGCATTCCTCGAGTTCGTTGCGGTTGCTGAACATCTGCCAGTACGGTGCTGTTATCTTTTCCTTGGTGGCCTTGTTCTTGAGTCGGCTTGAAGGTATGTGGTTCTTAGCCTCGTTGCGCTTCCTCAGGTACACCTTGATATCCTCATCTTCATTTTCGTTATCATTGATTTCCTATACGTGATTGTTATGCTTTTGATCTTCGATAAGGCTGAATGGGTTGAATTAGGAGTGAGTTCGATTGCCTATCTGCTCAGCAATCTTGGCTTCGAGTTTCTTTCGAATTTAAGCGAGCTGCTTCGCATCCTTCTCCTTACCAAAGCGAATGATCTAATCAATATCTTGGTCGCTGACCTTCCCTTAGATGCGGAAGATATCGCCAATACCGAGTTGAGCCAATCTGTTGGCTTGGGTTGCATTGAAGGATGGTTAATTCTTCATGAAGATTGCTCCCTTCTGAATCACCAGATCGTCCCACACGAGCTTGATCTTCTGCACTTCTGACATCCTCTCTTCCACAGTGTATTCGCAGATAAATTTGTAGACCTGCACTGGCCTCTTTTGACCGATACGATAGGCCCTGTCTATGGCTTGAAGATCATTCTGAGGGTTCCAATCCATATCGTAGACGATGACAATATCGGCCTCGACTAGGTTGATACCCAGTCCTCCCGCCTTGGTGGAAATCAGGAAGATCCTGTGATCCCTTTAAGTTCTGAACCGAAGGATATGCCTTTATCGTTCCTCCAGGTTCATCGAACCATCGATCCTGCAAATCTTGTACTATCGAAAGGTGCAATAGTCCTCCAAGATATCAAGCATCATCGTAAACTGGGAGAATATGAGGATCTTATGTTCTCCCTCTTCATTCAGCAATTTGTTAAGTAGTTTGTCCAGCACCACCAACTTGCCGCTAACCTCGATAAGCTTCAAACCGGGATCAGGAAGGTAATCTGGTTCCACCCCCTCGAACATGTACGGGTGGGCACATATCTTTCGTAGTTGCACTTGAGGATTCTTATATCTCTCCCAAATGTTGTGGCCAATGGGATTTTGGTAACGAGCATAATTGCGGTACATCTCAACCTGCAAAGGGGTCAAACTGATGTACAGCGTCATTTCGGTCTTGGGGGGAAGACTCGTCTCCACTTCCTTCTTTGTTCGGCGTTTCATGAATGGACCTAACACCCTATGGATCTTCTCTGCGATGTCCACTTGTATCTTCTGTTTGGACTACCCCTTGAGGTCCTCAACAGTTCGGAAGATGTTATCGAAGATTCTGTGATCACTGAAGATCTCTGGAAGTATGAAGTTCAGAAGTGACCACAATTCGTGCAGGTCGTTGGACAAAGGGGTACCCGTCATAAGAAGTTTGAATTCTGCTTGATAGAACCTCAGTGCCATCGAGATTTGAGTCTCATCGTTCTTGATGCGATGGGCTTCGTCGATTATCAAAGTCCGCCATGCTATCTTCTTCATCCAGTTGAAGCAGGTCATCACCGCCTGGTAACTCGTCACGATCACATCGAAGTTATTGAATTTGATGTGTTCCTGGTATGTTTTGTTTCGCTATTTCTCAGTAGCGAATAGTACCACAGTCTTTAGTGCTGGCAACCACGTACCCAGTTCCCTCTCCCAATTACGCAACGTGGTTAGTGGGGCGACGATTAACGATGGCCCACGAATTTTCTTGGATTCGAGCATGTATGCAAGAAAGGCAATGCTTTGGATGGTCTTACCCAGCCCCATGTCATCAGCTAGAATACCGTTAAGATTGGCCTCTTTCAGCGATATCATCCAGTTCAAGGCATCGAGTTGGTAGTCCTTCAAGTTCCCGCCCTTCAAGATACCCGGTTGTCGCATCAGGTAGCTGCCTATCTCAGTGGTGCTATTTTCTTCCTCGTCATCCTCGCTCTTCTTTCCCTTTGGTCTTTTACGCTTGGGACTGCTCATTGGTTCAGACTCCGATCGCATGTGTTTTCGCTTCTTCGCGATCAGAAAGCTATTGAATGCGTCAGCCTGCTTAAGCAGCCCATCGAGACTCTCCAACAGATGCTCTGTGCTGCTGGGTTTTTAGTCCTTGCTTTCCTTGTAGCTTATGATTTCCACCGAGTCGTCCTCCATAATTTGGTTTATGAATTTAAACACTGACAAGGATTAATAAGCACCTGATGATCCACTGGCACCGCAACAGACTGAAAGGAAAATGATTCAAATGGTTGCGAAGCTGTTCGAATCAACCCTCGTGCGGTTGTAGTTTGAGGAGAATCGAAAGCAAATGTTAAGCAGCCTGTACGAGCTAGACGATGAAGGTGGGAAGAGTAAATAGCGCAGACTGATCGGGCAGGCCATCTCTACCCAAAGCTGCTTCAACTTCGGCAGCACAGATATGTACTTGAACGGCTCATTGGTATTCTCGATGTTCAACCCCAACATCTGCAAAAAAATACTTGCAGGCAAAAGGGATGTTTTGCTCATCAAGGAAAATGACAAATACGGGAGCATCATTTTTCGGTAAACATTGGAGTGCTGCTTGCCTTTGTGCTGCTGCCAAATTCTCTTTAATAACTTCCTCGAGTACGCTTTCGATGTAAAAAACATCGAAGGAAAAAGCATCCTGAGCGTCAAGCGGAAGCGAAGACTGCATTATTTAGATCAGTGTTTCAGAACTTTCACGAAGTACAGCTTGTCGGTAAGTGGTTGCGATAGACTCGGTACCATTACCGCTACCAACCACCTCAACCAGGCCTGTTGTTCCGAACAACGAAAGTACACCATCGATGTACAGCGAGGAGCCATTACAAATCCAGCCACATTGTAGGCACTGCTAGCTGCTCTATCCTACCTCACAAAACTTTGACAAAGCGACTGTGAATCACCTCCGATCAAATACCCACGTTTGCCTCGGTTCTTTCGATGCGTCCATCCAATATCTCCCCCATGTCAGTCAGTTTCTTGTGATCGTCAGTGAGTGTCGCATTCTGAAGCTCCAGATAGTCCAACTACTTCTCTTAGGTTGCATGGTCGTTGCGGAACGTCTACAGGTAAACTCTGAATGTACGTCAGTGAGGTAGTTGATGCGATCGTTCATTTACTTCTACAGCTAGTCGAACTGCACCAGCGTGAGCTCTTCGAGCTTCTTGAGTTGGAATTGGATCTCGGATTGGTGCTTCTTCTGGGAGTCGATAGTCTTGCGGAAGTGCTCAATAGTGTACTAACTTGGCTAGTGTTGGTACCTCGATATGCTCCACCTGGTCCTTCACAGTTGTAGTGAGACCCAAGTTGTTGCTGCTGGTCTTACGTAGTTCAGCCTAAAAGTCGGACATTGAATAAAATTAATATTGGCATTCGGCTTTTGACGATTGTTTTACTTTTCGAAGCAGCTCGGCTGATGGATGATTCAGACAGCGAGGAGGATCGTGAAAACAAACGTAGTTGTCGATAGCAGTACACCCGCTCAAGGGAGTTCCTCTTACATCAGTAGTCGGCATAGATCCGGCGTATCAATTGACTGTATTGGTTCATTGTAGATCTTATAAATAATCAACGGTCTTCTCATTTCAGATGAAGCCGAAACTCGCAAACTATCTGAACCTATTTAGCCAAAACCAGGCTGCGACGGTGCCTCCAACCAACAACCAATAGTCACTGCACGGATCAGTCGAGATAAATGTGCCTTCTGCGTTAGGCGCGGATTAGAACAATAAGTCGCTCGTCAGTGTCGTATCGGCAACAACCGTATCATTCCAGCGTGCTCAAAGTGAATGTGCTGAGCAGCTGGATGGTCTCAAACTTGCCCTCTCAACCGAGTATTCACAACTAGAAGAGTTTTTAGGTACCCACACGAAGTCAATCGTTGAAAGACTTCTAGAACAAAACCAGCGACTAAAATGCGATATGATAGACCTACTCAACGGCATCTTCGAGGCCAATGCGTCGAGAATAACTCAAGCCTTGATGCCACAAATCCACCATGAGTGTCTCCAGGCCGACGCAGTTCGTAGTAGGATGTGCGAATTAACCCGAAACATCGATCAGCTCAAGGACCAGCTTCAAGGTAACAGATCAATGCCTATCTTAGGTCCTAACTACAAGAACACTATCGCACAAATCGTGACAAGCGACATCCCGGCCAAAATAGATGAACTGCACAGAGCCGTCTAACAAGTCAAATGCTCGCTAAAGTAACGGCAGTTCGATATCGTCGTGAACCAGGGAAGCCTGCATCAAATTCGTAAGGATCTGCTCGATATGTACTCGATAGAACAGACTCTTGTCCGGCCACAGCAAGCACCTCGACCCCTACTCTTAGTCACTAATAACTCGTTGCAGCCACGTACCTTTCCTCCGCTCAAGAATGCCATTCCCCCACAATAGCATTTGAAATCAATCTAACCGAACTGCGCCAACTACTAACTTCGATGATGAACTTTAAATGCGAGAAAGCTTTTGATAGATTGAGTTTATTTCGATTTGTAACACTCATGAACCCAGCTCAGCAAACAGGATATGTAGAAGTTCCACAGCTCGGCGCCATTCAAAATACCGGGAGCGGTGTCCTGTCCCCACGTAATTCGACAAGAACAGCAGGAGCCTATTATGCGCCAAGCTACTATGATGCCTACACAATAACCTACCCTTCAAACTGCCCCTACCATCCGCAGACAATCTACACAAGATCCCCGACCCACAATAACAACCATTCAAACTTCTACTATCCAGGTGGGTCATATCCAGGTGGGTCATATCGCCCTGTCAATGTAACCCCAGGCTTCACGGACTGATTGATCGATTCGTCGTTTATGAATTTGGTTGATTACTGGCAAGTTTCAATGGCTCCTCAATCAAATATTGTATGTCGTTTATATGCAATGGCTTTCAAGAGCAAAGCAAACTTAGAAGAATGAATCGATGGTCCTGCTGTTGCCAAGACACGGTACCGATTCTCAGTGAATGAACAGCTTAAATTATTGGGGCGAGGCAATGTATAATCTGTTTTCAAAGGAAATGAATCCCTTCCAGCAAGGAGGATATGGAGGGTTCCCTCCTTCGATCAGCATCAACCAGCCGGGAATGCAATATCCCGGAGGCATCGGTGGAGGCATCTACCCTCAAGGTGGTTACCCTGGAGGAGGTTTTAACGGAGGTTACCCAGGAGGAGGATATCCAGGAGGAGGATACCCAGGAGGAGGCTATCCTGGAGGTGGTTACCCAGGATCATACCCTGGAGGCGGCTATCCTGGTAGTGGATTCCCAGGTCAGTTCCCTGGCGGTCAATTCCCAGGAGGCAGCTATCCCGGAGGTGGATGCCCAGGTGGAAGATATCCCAGTGGTGGCTATGGCCCAATCAACGTTCAACCAGGTTTCATGGACTGATCAACTGCATCGATAATATCCATGCCCCCGCCTGTCGCTACCTTGCTATCACTGACAATTATCTTCGGAGAAATCGATCGATAAAAGCTCATGATTCGTTGGACTCCCATTCCAAATAAAGTTTAATCAATGAGCAGCAGACACACCACTCTGGAGCAATATCTTGCACGTCGTCGTGCTCAGACCAACCATTACGGCGCCGGCATAGAAGCAACTCAGGGCATGTCGACAGGAACGATGGACCCGCTAAGCAGAAACCGATAGGTGTGGGAAACCAACTTCTTTGGTGCCAAGAGATAGTGCTTAGAATAGCTCGCACGGATAAAGGACGGTTTGGAATGCGAGTAGCAGTATATCACGCAGTGGCTGGGCAGCTATGAGAGCAACGTACTGCTCATGATGGATAGCTAGTACCAGAAGATCAAACAGGAGGTGCTGGTCTTCATGGATGCTGGCCATAACTAAAACAAACGGAAGGTGAAGGATGGGTTCAAGAATTATGGAGGACCAGCAGCAGCCGAAATATAGACTATCCGATCAAAGCTTGCTAATGTTCGGTCTCGCATTGAGCAATTGGAGCAGGAACTCGAAAGTGGTAGCACCTTAGCCTAAAGTAGGAGCTTCTTATAAGCGAGGCATTATCGATGTAGTAGGCAGCGACTTCGAAACCGAACGAGATTAGATAGTCTCGCGTCTCTCTTAGGCATTTCATCGATACGAGAGTATGGTATACCTAAAGGTCGATGCCACGAGGTTCGCGAGGATGAAGGAGGATGCGACAAACCTCTTCTTTGTGGACTCTGCAAATGTACTGCAGAATATGAACCCACCTGACGGCAGTATTCGCTTCAGCTACCAACAGCTGCCAGCAGCAATAACCCCAACAACAGGTACACATCTAAAACTAGCATAGTACAGCTGGGGGCAGGTCAATGGAACAACACCAACTTTCAGGAACCACCAAAGAAGTCGTTTTGCTGACACATATGTGGAGACCGCTTTAATATGCGTATAAATTTTATCACTTGGGTTTGAATTTCCGCAGTTAGCAATGAGCAGTTCTAGCAGCCAAATAGGTCGAAAGCTTGCGCCAAGGCCACTTGAACCCGAAGCTCCAGTCAGCAAGAAACGCATAAGGCAGGACGACTGTATCAAGGTGTACTGTCGCATCCGCCCCATCCAAAACGAAGAGGAACCCA
>ERZ724508.1064-NODE-1064-length-17398-cov-6.186185_pt1 | contig 17398 bp, 15 predicted proteins | sample MGYA00376041_ERZ724508 | MGnify/ENA primary metagenome ERZ724508 (study PRJEB28724, sample SAMN07190887) | wastewater metagenome | isolation source: effluent of sewage treatment plant in Hong Hong | place: USA: Christiansburg, Virginia | collected 2016-03-01 ...
TATATACATCTGCAAGTACTTGTACATCTCCTGTTTCCGCAGTAGTTGCTGTTACTTTAAATCCAATTCCACCACTGCCTAAGTTAATATCTAGTGGCAGAACAGATATTTGTTCTGGAGAAAGAGTAACAATGAATGCAGAAATTTCAGGTTACGATGGAAGTTTTGAATGGTTTAATGGATCTGTTTCTTTAGGTTTCTTCACTAAACTAGATATTACTACTCCTGGAGAATATTCGGTGCAATTTAAAACCAACGAAGGATGTGTATCAAACCAAGCCATTGATTTTACAATTCATGCTCGTCCATATAACTCACCGGTCAAATTAGGTTTAGATAGAATTGTTTGTAACAAATACGTTGATTTAGCTACCAATACACCAATTCATGGTAGGGGTATTTGGAGCATATTTGATTCAAATATACATTTTGATTCCAAGGCCGATTCCATAAATGTTCGGGTTTCAGGGCTAGAGGATGGAAACGATTATACATTTGTTTATACGGTATCTGGTGAATGTGGTGATGATATGTCCGATACGATTATTGTGCATGCAGGTATCCCAGGATTTAAAATTCAATCGATAGAAGGTCCATTAGATACACTTTGTATTGGGATTACTCGTACCGTACAAGTAAATCCAACTCCGATGATTGGGGATTATCTATACCATTGGAAAAATGCATTTACGAATCAAGAAAATACAACTACTACAAATAATTTAGAGATAAATCCTACGGGTAAAAAGAACATCTATTATGTGTATGTGGAAGATAAGGCAAAACCTGGTTGCAAAACATTTTCTGATACTATTGAAGTGGATGCAATCGATAAACAACAGTTATTTTTCCCAAATTTACTTACTCCGAATGGAGACAGCATGAACGATCAATTTAAAGTTGTTGAAGAATATAACCGTGCGAATAAAATGTTTTCAGAGGGTACCTATCTAGAAATAGTAAATAGATGGGGAAATAGGATTTATGAGGCAAATAATTATGATGGCACTTGGTCAGCAGAAAATACAGAAGATGGAATGTATTATTATTATGTAAAAACAGGCTGTGGACAAGTAGAACATAAAGGTTGGCTTCAAGTCTTAGGTAATAATCATTGATAAAACTTTTCTAGATTGATTTAATTTCATGTTAATGCCTATTTTGATATTTTCAAAATAGGCATTTTTGTAAAGACCCTTGATTCATATTCAAATATCAAAAAATATTAGCATTTGTATTTTATAAGAGTTTATGGAATTTTGTTAAAGGTAAATGCGATTATTTTTTGCATCAAAATAAAGTTTCGTAGAGGGTTTAGAAACTAAACAGATATATTCCTATAATAAATTTAATTTGTTCGCTACCGATACATTGCAAAAAAGATAATTATAATAATCATTTTTTTATAACGATGTAACTTGGGGTATTCCGCCATCTTCGTCTATATTTAAATATAAATAATTTAGATCTATCACTAAAACTTGAATTTTTTCGTGCGACATCATCCGTTAAATTTCTACAAGCATACTTGGTTTAAATTGGTGTATGTATTCTAAGAATCCTTCTAAAAATTCATCTTCATACGTTTCTACATCAATTTTTATTAGATCAATATTCGAAATATTATGTTGTTTAATAAATGTATCTAGCTTAATTGTCTGAATGGTTGTTGCTATAACTTTTGTATCTGCAGAATACATATTTTGATTTACTGTAACAGAATAGGTATGTTCTGAATCGGTATCGTAAATCGGTGCTTCGTCATCTGAATTTGACGATGCAACTTCATACGTATGTATATCGAATTTATGTAATTCAATATTTTCTCTTAATTTTTGGTACACTCTATTTACACGTTCAAATGCATATGCCTTAGAGTTGGAATTAACTGTTTTTGCTAACAATGAATAGATTCCAGTGTTTGCACTAACATCAACTATAAAAGAAGAATGTTTACATGGTTGGATCCATAAATTAATCGATTTTTTTTTACCCCTTTTGTTAAGCCATTCCATAAAACCATATTTTCTAATTGGTATCCAAAATGTTTCATTTTGAAATTTTTTATGTTTAACCTGAATGGCGAAATGCCTTTGAAATGCAACTGTTTGTAAATCGATTCCGTTGGTGTTCAAACCCTTTTAATGCTGAGAATATTTGAAGTTTAAAGGGAATGCAAGAAGAGCTCTTTTTTAAAGGTTCTCTCAGGGTAAAAAGAAATGATAAATGGATTATAAACCAAAACGACTTCAAATAATATATATCCGAAGTCATTTAGTGTATTATATTTTTTATTTGAAAAATCAAACAAATATTTTTCTATTCACGTCAAATTTTTCAAGGTAATCAGCTACGCGTCTAACAAACATTCCACCTAAAGAACCGTCAATGGCTCTGTGATCATATGAGTGCGACAAGAACATCATGTGTCTAATGCCTAATGTATCGCCCTGTGGAGTTTCAATTACGGCAGGTTTTTTGACAACTGCACCTAGTGCTAAAATAGCCGCCTGTGGCTGAACAATAATAGGCGTACCCATTAAGTTTCCAAAAGATCCAACATTAGAAATGGTATACGTTCCACCTGTTAAATCATCTGCTGTTAATTTATTTTGACGTGCGCGTTTTGCTAAATCGTTCACTTTTTTTGTTAGACCTACAATATTCAATTGATCCGCATTTTTAATAACAGGAACAATTAAATTGCCATTTGGAAGTGCTACGGCAATACCAATATTAATGTCTTTTTTTAAAATGATTTTATCGTCATCAATGGAAATGTTTACCATTGGATAATCTTTAATTGCTTTGACAACTGCTTCTATAAAAATAGGAGTAAAAGTAAGCGCAACGCTTTCACGTTCCATGAAATCAGTTTTCCAGCGGTTTCTCCAATAAACAATATTTGTAACATCTGCTTCAACAAATGATGTAACGTGCGGAGAAATACGTTTTGATTCAACCATTCTATCCGCAATCATTTTGCGCATGCGATCCATTTGTATGATTTCAACATTGCCACTGTGTGAAGCTGCAGGTTTACTTACATACTTTGTCTCATCCGAATTGGAGGTGGGAGGAGTAATCGTTTGGGCAGTAGTTTCTTTTTGTTGCTTAACTTGAGGAATAGGAATTTTCCCTGTTTTTTTCGCTTCTAAATAATCAAATAAATCGTGTTTGGTAACCCGTCCATCTTTGCCGGTGCCTTCAATTTGCTCAACTTCTGACAATGAAATATTTTCTTTGCGAGCAATATTTAAAACTAGGGGAGAATAAAATTTATTGCCTTTTGCATGTGTATGTTGAACCGTAGACGGAGTAGATGTCGTTGTTTCAATCGGTTTAGATTCTACTTTTGTTTGATGTACCAGAATCGGATTTACTTCTACTGTTTGAGTAGGAGTAGACGTGGATGCGTTTGAAGCTTGACTTACGTCTGTTTCTATAAGAGCGATAGCAACTCCTACTTGAACAACGTCACCTTGGTTTGCACGAATTTCTTTTAAAATACCATTGAAAGGAGAAGGTACTTCTGTATCTACTTTATCTGTAGCTACTTCTAAAACAGATTCATCTTGTTGGATACGATCACCTGGCTTTTTCAACCATGTTAAAATCGTACCTTCCATTACACTTTCTCCCATTTTGGGCATTACCAATTCAACCAAAGCCATGAATGACGGAATTTTATTTTGTTACTAATCACAAAAATACGCTTTTTTTATTAAGTCGAACCTTTTTATTGACTCCTTGGATAACAAAAAAGCATTTTAAAGTTTTAGTATATGTCGTAAAGTATATAATATCAGTTATTTAGTTCGCGTATTAGATTTAAAACGGCTACCCCAGTCAATCGTATATTGTATGAACGAATGGTAGATAGTTGTAATTTCTTAGTAACTACTTGTGTATCGTCAGCGTAGGCGATCCAAACAGTTCCAACAGGCTTTTCTTGAGTTCCTCCATCTGGACCAGCAATTCCGCTGGTAGCAACTCCAATAGTGGTGCCAAATTTCTCCTTAATTTGTTTGGCCATTATTTCTACTGTTTTTTCACTAACAGCTCCATGTTGTTTAATGATTCCTGCAGGTACGTCTAAAAAATGTGTTTTAATGTCATTTTGATAGGCTACAATTGAACCTCCAAAATAGGAAGATGCCCCAGGTATAGACGTAAGTATATGGGCAATATATCCTCCTGTACAACTTTCGGCTGTTGCGATGGTTTTATTTTTTGATTTCAATAAATCACCAATTGATTTTTCCAGCGTATCGCCATCAAATCCAAATACATATTTTTCAATCAGCGGGAGTACACGATTTATTTCTATTTGAATTTCATTATGCAATTGTGTTTCATTTTCTCCAACAGCAGTTAGGCGCAATTTCACTTCTCCTAGTGAAGGAAGATAGGCTAATGAAATATGTTTAGGTAGCGTGTTTTCCCAATCGGCAATTATTTCAGATAGGTTCGATTCGCCAATACCACTTGTTTTAATAAGTCTGTGTGCAATGATTGGTGTTTCGAAACGAGCTTTAATTTTATCAAAACCAAATTCGTTTAATATTCCTTTCATTTCAAACGGTACACCTGGTAAAGAAATATAGACAACATCGTTTACATCCATCCACATCCCTGGGGCTGTTCCGCTTGTATTCGTAAGTACTTCACAATTTGCTGGTACCAATGCTTGTTGTTTATTCAATGCACTTAATTCTTTACCTCTTCTTGAAAAAAGCTGTTCTAAATGATGTATGACTGCATTATTCCAAACGAGTTCTGTATTGAAAAAGGTGCATAATGTTTTTTTTGTAATATCATCGTTTGTTGGCCCTAAGCCGCCAGTAATTATGATGAGTTTTGAGCGCTTGCTAGCTTCTTCGAGCACGCGAATAATTTCAGATGAAGTATCACTCACCGAAGATTTTTGTCGTGTTTTAATTCCGAGCTTATCCAACTCTGCACTGATCCACTGCGAATTTGTATCTGTAATTTGTCCGTATAATATCTCATCACCAATGGTTATTATATCTGCAAATAGGGTATTGAACATAATGTATTATTTTTTTATAAACCTCAGTTGTGTTGGTATATTTTTTAATTGAATGAAATACATACCTGTTTCAAAAGATGCAACAGGTAATTGTACTTGATTGTTTTGTATTTGAATCTGATTTTGTTCAAATACAACTTTTCCAAGTGCATTATATACCACAACATCTATAGTACTTGAAATAGGGTTGCTAAATTGCAGGGTCAATATGTCTTCTACCGGAATTGGAAATAAAGAAACTGCAGATGCGTTGTTAGATGATTCTATTGATAAGGGATTTGAAACGATGGTGATGGTTTTTTTTATCGAATCCACACATAGTTTTTGATCATCTACTTTTAGTATTACGATATAATCTCCAGGTAAACTATATATGTGAGATGGATTTTCTTCCGTTGAAATTTCTGAATCTCCAAAATTCCAATGTACAGTATTATACTGCGTACTTGTATTTATAAATTCAGTTGCAGCATTTACAAATGCAGTTGTATAGGTAAAATCAGCACTAGGTGCTGTACCTTCAATCACAACAAATTCTACAAATGTAGATTCATAAATAGAATCTGCATTTGTAATGTAAATCGTATCCGCAGTTGAAACCTGTTGCATCAAATAGTTTTTTCCTTGATGCATTGGAATGGAAGTTTTTATTGGAATGGAATCATAAAAATTAAATGTATTTCCATGAGTGGGTTGAATGAATATGTCCGAAGTTGCTTTCGTACATAAGGTAATAGAATCTTTTAATGGAATGGGGCCTGTATGTAATTCAATGAATTTCTGAATAGCTGCTGCTGCTTGTAATTTTAAATCTAATAAAGTTGTATGTGAAGTGAGTAGTGCAAATGCAATGACTGTAGTATCGCCTTGTTTTAAATGATTTATTCTGCCTGCCATAGTCATAGAGATATCGTTTCCCGTTGGTTCATAGCCCGCTTTTGATCTTCCTGTTTTACTCGATAAGCATGTAAATTTCTCTGCTTTATCATAACCAGCATTTGGGTCTATATTATTACCCCCAACCGCTGAATTATCCATTGCATAATAATGTAGCTCTTGATTGCTTAATAAACTTAAGCCTACATATAAATTGTTTTGACTGATATCGTAGGCATAACCCAAACGAGCATCGTAATCAAACCAAGCACGATTTTTAGAATAATTTTGTACATCCCAATCCATAAATTGACCTACATACAAGGAGTCCATATCTGCATTGGATCTATTTATAATTTGATACTCCAGAAATACCGTTGTTTCTAAACCAGTTTCATTAAAGGTATACGATCGTTGAATGCATTCGATTCCTTGTGGGCTGGGGTTGGAAGCAGATGAATCATTGAATCTTGAAAGCGTTTCTCTGTATTTTTTTGTGGGGTTTACAAAAGATGGGTTATTGAGTGGTTTGAAATCTAGGTTTGATGTTCCCATTGGATTTCCACGTACACAATCTGAAACAGTACTCGAATTTTGACCAATCATCAAACCGCCTTCAAATAGTACATTTGTACCATTGCTTTGAAACCCAATACCTATCGTACTATTGATATCTTGATATCCAACTCTACCATTTGAAGTGATGGTTGTTTGTATGTGATCGTTGTATAAAGTGGTGTATGCAGGATTTATTTGAATGGTAAAGTATTGGTAGTCTGTATACGCATTCAATGGATCTGAATATCCAATTCTAAGTTCAATTGTTTCGTTGTTTGTGGCTGTTTTATTAATTAAAAATGTTAGCGGTTTTGTTGCATTGGACTTTGCGGTTAAACTGTCAATGATACCTAAGTTGATAGAAGAAACGAGGATAGAGAGATCGGATGATGACGATGAAAGGTTGATATTGAGATTGTTTGTTGGTCTTAGATAATTAAAGAAATCTGCTGTTATAAATACAGTATCACCTGAAAAAATATAGGAACTGTTTTTACTTGAAACCGACATATTTTTATATCGTATAGAAGGCGATTTTGTATCTGTTAATGCTCTATAGATATTTATTCTGCCTTTGCCCATTTTTTCTTTGTAAAGCGCATTTTCAGGAAAGGTATCTACAACATCAGCCGTAACGCGTAATAATTCTGCAGCTTGTAATGCAGAAATGTTTGGATAATGAGAACGTACAAGTGCTGCAGCGCCTGCAACTATTGGTGAAGCAGCGGATGATCCATCCTGTAAGGTATATGCATTATTTGGAATTGTCGTCAATAAACCCATTCCTTGTGCCCCAATATCAACAGATCTGCTATATGTTGCTTTATAACAGCAAGCCCAATTATAAAAATTTGCACGCGTATCAATATATTTATTTGCAGTAGGGGAAAAGATAGTATCCATTGCAATAACAGATAAAACATTTTCATAAGAAGCTGGGTAATAATTGGCCTCTTCATCCGTGTTGCCAGCCGCCGCAACAATCAATACATCATGATTGATGGCTGCAAAATTTATTACATCTTGATCTACAGAAGAAAAACCTCCGGTATTACCATAGGATAAATTAATCACTTTACACCCGTGTGTTGCAGCGTATATAATCGCATCGTTTCCATTTGTTATTGCACCGCCCCCATTATCTGGCGCCGCTTTAATAGGTAAAATTTTTGAATTAAACCCGATACCTATCCCTCCCAAAGCATTGTTAGCTGTTGCACCTGCAATACCCGAAACTTTTGCTCCATGATTGGATGAAGCGCCTATTGTAGGATCGTTGTCATTATTTCCGAAGTCCCATCCGACGTAATTGTCAATGTAGCCATCGTTATCGTCATCTGAACCGTTGATGGGGTCTGCCGTATTATATGCAATTGCATTTACTAAATCTTCGTGCATGGGATCGGTGCCTGTATCAACAATACCGATTACAACGTTTGGATTTCCTTTTTCAATTTCCCATGCTTCAAATGCACCCATTCTACTTAAATAATTTTGTTGGAATACTGGAATCTTTGGGTCATTCGGATAAAATTGTGCTTGTTGTTCTTTGATGTATTGCATTTCAACATATTCAAAAAAATGGGTGTTGAGCAAAAGAGGGATGATGGTTGGAAGTTTATTGTGTTCAATGTTTGAAAAGGATAGCGTGTAAATACGTGATAAATCTACATGTTCCGGATTATTTGGTTTCTCAATTCCGGGATACGTTCGTTTAATACTTAATAACTGAAAAGGTGCTATCGTTTTTTTTATTTCTTCTAATTGAGTCACGTTTGTTGCTGCTTCAGCAAATTCTATTTTTAATTTGACATGCAAAACGTTGTCTACATACCTTGCATTATCAGACTTTTTTTGAGCGAATAGTGTATTGCTACTTACTAACAAAATAAGCATACAGTATAAAAAATGATGGTGCAATAAAATATTATTTTTCATAATTGTCTTAATTACAATAACGTAAAATGTATGCCCTTGGTTTGGTATGCTGAACTTAAAGATGGGCTAATAATTGAAAACAGTATGAAACCATCGTTTAATACCTAAATCAACTCAATAGTAACTGGTTTAATACCTTCATTTATTGGGATATAGTGAATGGCATAATTTAATGGGTAGTTTTAGCCAATTCAATTTTATCTCTACCATAAGATACGTAACTTCGTATATCATAGAATTGTTTGATAAAACAAGAATAACATGGCTAAAAAAGATGCTGAAGTTGCTACTTCAGAACATAAATTAATTATTCGAAATATTTTAATAGGCGATTACGAAGACATATGTGAAATCATGGAATCCGTATATGCTGATATTGGTGGTTCATGGACGAAGAAAGAATTAAAATCACATTTGACTCATTTTCCAGAAGGACAAATTTGTATTGAGGATAATGGTAAAGTGATTGCAGCTGCATTTAGTTTAATTGTTACCTATTCAAAATATGGAGATAAACACACATACAAACAAATAACGGGTAATGGATTGTTGACGAACCATGATCCCGATGGCGATACGCTCTATGGTATAGATGTTTTTGTACATCCAGACTTTCGCGGGTTGCGATTGGGAAGACGATTATACGATGCGCGTAAGGAGTTGTGCGAAACATTGAATTTACGTGCCATCATCGTTGGGGGTAGAATTCCTGGTTATAAAAATGTTGCTAAAAAGTTAACACCACGTCAATATATTGATGAAGTAAAAAAGAAAGAAATATTCGATCCTGTTTTAACTTTTCAACTGGCCAATGATTTTCACTTGCGTAAAATTGTTCAGGGCTATCTTCCAGATGATCGAGATTCAAAGGCTTATGCTGCATTATTAGAATGGAAAAATGCATTGTATGAAACGGATGAAATATTATTTGGAGGTAATAAAACCCTTGTACGCGTAGGCTTGGTGCAATGGAAAATGCGAAACCTTGCGTCTGTAGATGAACTGTATCGAATGATTGAATTTTTCGTAGACACAGTCTCTGGCTATAAGGCAGATTTTTGTGTATTCCCAGAATTCTTTAATGCGCCGTTGATGGCAAAGTTTAATCAGAATTCAGCATCCGATGCTGTGCGCGCATTAGCAGACTACACCGAAGAGATTCGTGCAAAGATGACGGAGTTGGCCGTGTCGTATAACATCAATATCATTGCAGGTAGTATGCCTAAATACGAAGATGATGGGTTGTACAATGTTTCCTACTTATGTAGAAGAGATGGTACTTGGGATTATCAATACAAACTACATGTAACACCCGACGAAGAGAATTATTGGGGATTGCAAGGAGGGGATAAGTTGAAAGTATTTGAAACAGATGCAGGTAAGATTGCCATTTTAATTTGTTTTGATATTGAGTTTCCAGAATTATCGCGCTTGCTTGCTGATAAAGGTGTAAACATTATTTTTGTACCATTCTTAACAGATACAAAGTCTGCCTTTATACGTGTGCAGCGTTGTGCACAAGCGCGTGCCATTGAAAACGAATGTTATGTGGCAATATCTGGAAGTGTAGGTAATTTGCCTGGTGTAGAGAATATGGATATTCAATATGCACAATCTGGTATATATTCACCATCTGATTTTATATTCCCCCATGATGCTACGTTAGCGGAAGCAACACCAAATACCGAGACAACTTTGATTGCTGATTTAGATTTAGATTTGTTGAAACGCCAGCGTAAGTTTGGTTCTGTTCGTAATATGGAAACTCGACGTAAGGATTTGTATGAATTGCGATGGTTAAACAAAAAAGATGAAGATCAAAATCATTAAAAAATGCATTTAAAATAAGAAAATCCCGCTATAAAAATATATGGCGGGATTTTCTTATTTTAAATGCATTTTTTAATATTATACTGAGAAACTTTCTCCGCAACCACAAGTTCTACTTGCATTTGGGTTTACAAAATGAAAACCCTTACCATTCAAACCATCAGTAAAGTCTAATGTTGTACCTAAAAGGTATAATAGACTTTTTTTATCTACTAATATTTTTATGCCTTTGTCTTCAAAGATTTGATCGGCTTCAGTAGTCTTGTTGTCAAAATCTAAATCATACATTAATCCTGAACAACCACCACCTTTAACAGATACACGGATGTTGTATTCCTCCGTATAACCGTCACGTGCTCTTAAATCGTCAACGTGGTTTTTAGCTTTATCTGTAATTGAAATCATAGATTCTTTATTTTATACTATATCTTAAACACCTATTGAATATAAAGAGTTCTATATTCAATAGGTAAATGTACGAAGTATAAAAGAGATTGTTTAACTGTATATACTTAATAAGTATTCTTTAGTTGGTCCAAGCACTTTTGCTTTTTCGGATTTTTTTATAGTCTTTTTTACAACTTTTACTCGAACGAACGCAACTAACTCCTATGAATAAAAGGATACAAGCATATATGATAATGTATTTCAATTTCATAATTGTGTGGTTTAGACTTTGAAATGCGGATCATTTTTTCGCATCTTCTTTATTTTCTTTACATTTTGTTTGCAATGTTTGCTTGATCTGACACAATCTGTCAGCGTTCCCAGCGTAAAGGCTAGGATGAGGAAGAGTGCTATTTTTTTCATAAATTTAACAAATTAGTCGAAGTGAAGTTCGTAAAGTTATAAAAAATATCCAATTAATTCAAATCAATGAATAGCAATACACGTACTGAATTATCTGAAATAGGAGAATTGGGCCTGATTGAACGTTTAAAAGCGTTTTTACCTTCAAAATCAGAAAATATCATTAAATCAATTGGTGATGACGCCGCAGTAATAAAAAATTCTGATGACAGCGTTCAACTTATTTCAACCGATTTATTAATGGAAGGGGTGCATTTTGATCTTGCATATTCACCTCTACGTCATTTGGGATATAAGGCAATTGCAGTAAATGTATCTGATATTGCTGCTATGTTTGGTACACCATCACATATTGTTGTGGGTTTAGCACTTAGTAATCGTTTTTCTGTGGAAGCCATTGAAGAATTATATGCAGGAATGAAATTAGCTTGTGATGCGTATTCTATCGATTTAGTAGGTGGCGATACTACATCCAGTAGAAGTGGATTAGGGATTTCTGTAACAGTAGTGGGAACAGCTCAACAAGCGGAAGTCGTATATAGAAGTGGTGCACAAGTGAACGATTTGATTTGTGTAACTGGCGATTTAGGTGCAGCATTTATGGGGCTTCAAGTATTAGAACGTGAAAAGCAAGTATATCTGGCGAATCCAGAGATGCAACCTGAGTTATTGGGTAAAGATTATATCGTTGAAAGACAATTGCGTCCAGAAGCCCGTATAGATGTGGTGAAGAGTTTAAAATCCTTGGGTTTAAAACCAACGTCTATGATTGATATATCAGATGGCTTGGCTTCAGAATTGATGCATATTTGTAAAGAATCCAATGTTGGTGCTTACATTTATGAAGATAAAATACCTGTTGATCCACTTACATTTGAAACGGCTCGTGAATTTGATCTCGATCCTTTAACAATTATGATGAATGGAGGCGAGGATTATGAATTGCTCTTTACCATTCCGCAATCCGATTATGAAAAAGTACGTAATCACCCCGATATTTCTGTAATCGGTTACATAAAAGCTGCAGATGAAGGTGTGAATATTTATACCAAAGGCGATAATTTAACGGCCGTTACGGCACAGGGTTGGTCGCATTTTAAAGCGTAAAAGGCTCAATGCGGAAAGCCTAAAGCGCTGACACATTTAATTGTTAACACTGTTTCTTTATTTGAAAATTAGAAGAATTGACATTCAAAGCCTAAGGCTGATAGTTTTAATGCCTTAGGCTTTCAGCTTTCAGCCTTAAGCTTTTTAATCCTCTGGATACGGTATATACAAGAAGTTAGTAAACTCTTTATCTACAACAAACAAGCAGCAAAACTCTTCCGGATCTTTATAACTTTCTGCAAAGACATCAAATTTTTCTATATCAATAAAACCCAATTGTTTAAATTCTTCCGCAGTAGAAATATAATAATTCCACATCGTACTAACTTCTTTTTTGCCAAGCAATAATTGCGAAAATGGTAAGTCGGCTTTGCATATTGAAAAAATTGGATAGTCCGAAATGCCACGCGCTTTTATCTGATATGCACCTTCTTTTAAAGTGTCACATACTTTTACAAAATCCGAAGAAATGGTTCCTAAGAATTTCCCATCAATATCAGCATCATTGGATTGGTCGGTCATACTACTAGTATATACGTGTTTCTTAATTGTCTTTAAATTATTGGTACTTTAATCTTTATTGGACGAATGATTTTTCGTCATGGCACTGTCTTTTAACCAAACACTGTCAATACGAGTACTAGAATTAGCCTTGTTCATCAAAAGGTTGAATGATAAACATAACTTTATTTTCAGATTGAGTAATTCCTTGATATCCAATTTTAGAAGATTTAAGAAGTACTTCAACTTCTTCTTTATTGTCTTCTGAAATTATAAATGAATCGTCATATTTTAATTCTTTGCTTAACGTATTTTGTTTCGCCCAAGTACGAATTGTTTCAAGTGTAATATCCATGATTGTATATTTATAAATGTATTATTTAATATACAAAAATGGAAGGATGAATCAAACGTTTTCTTATTCTGATTCTCAATTCTTAAACTTCGTCAATAATTTCAACCTTAATCTTTTTAACGAGTCTTTTCTTTAATAGGACTATGTTTTCCACATGAATAGTGTGGTACCTTATAAGTGCTTATTTCATAATGTAATATAATCATAATTTTTCAACGTGTTTGAATTATGATTGAATGTACTGATTTACAGGGTGCAAAGTAAACTATAAATAAATTATAAGTAAAGAAGGTGAAAATAATATATTAAGTAAACACTTTCACTCAATGAATAAAATCTTTTTATCAAATTACTTTTAGTCTTAAACCTTGTATTCATTGCTTTATACATATATCCGATGGTATTAACATTAGGCTTCTGAATTGGTTTTGATTTTATAAAAAGCGTACAAATTAAACAAGAAAGGGGGGAAGAAGAAAATCCGAAAAATTGTCACACACAATAGCCGAATCGTTTTTAAATACTTAATCAATTTCCAAAAACATGATGAAGATTGTTTCTAAAACTCAAATTTGATATAGCAATTGAGGATTTACAATCTCAATTAAGTAGAATTTTACATTGTAAAGGCGGCGAATATAATTTTTGAAATTCCTTCAGAGATTATTATATGCTTGAACTTTTAAATATTTTTTTAAATAATTTCCTCTCAAAGTTTGATATTAAAATTTAACATCGTAATATTACGATATGGGATTGACAAAGACAGATAATTTTAATACAGCTCAAAATAGAACGGCTGTTTTAATGAAAGCATTGGGACATCCTGCACGCATTGCTATACTTGAGTTTCTAATTAAAAAGAATGCATGTATCTGCAATGATATTGTTGAAGAATTACCACTTTCTCAAGCAACAGTATCGCAACATTTGAAAGAACTAAAAGAAGCAGGCTTAATTAAAGGCGATATCGAAGGCAAAAGTATTTGCTATTGTATAGATGCTAAGGTCTGGAAAGAAGCTCAAAAAATATTGAACAAATTATTCGATTCTTATAAAGGGGAAAGCTGTTGCTGACCTTTTTTTTGAATTTTATCATCGTAATATTACGCTAATAAATATAGATATGGAAAATAGTAAACAAGTAAAAGACATGGTTCAGCAGAAATACGCTGAGATTGCTAATCAATCAAAAGAGCAAAATGAAGCCAGCTGTTGTGGAGCAGGAAGCTGCGGTACATATACCATCATGAGTGAAGATTATTCTGGATTGGATGGCTATAATCCTGATGCTGATTTAGGCCTTGGTTGTGGACTTCCTACGGAGTATGCCAAGATAAAAAAAGGTGATACTGTCGTTGACCTTGGTTCGGGTGCAGGTAATGATGCGTTTGTAGCAAGAACTTTAACAGGAGAAGAAGGTGAAGTTATAGGTATTGATATGACAGAAGCCATGATTCAAAAAGCGAAAGCGAATGCTGAGAAATTAGGCTTTACAAATGTCGCATTCAGATTGGGTGATATCGAAGATATCCCATTGTCTTCTAAACGTGCAGACGTAGTAGTAAGTAACTGTGTGATGAATCTAGTTCCTGATAAGGAGAAAGCTTTTTCAGAAGTATTCAGAATACTAAAACCACTTGGACATTTTAGTATTTCAGACATTGTATTAAAAGGTGATTTACCTGAAGCAATAAAAAAAGAAGCTGAAATGTATGCAGGTTGTGTGGCAGGTGCTATTAAGAAAAGTGAATATTTAGGGATACTGGCCGAACAAGGGTTTGTAAATATCACGGTTCAAAAAGAGAAGGAAATTATCATTCCTCTAGAAGTGCTTTCTCAATATTTATCGCATGAAGAAATAAGCACCTATAAAGAAAAAGGCATGGGCATCTATAGCATTACGGTGTATGCTGAAAGACCTGATGCTTCATGCGGTTGTGGGCCTAAAGCAACTTGTTGTTAATTGATTTTACATAACATAAAACTAAAAATAAATGTCACCAAAAGTAGAACAGTATATTTCAGAAGCAATCAAATCGTTTGATACAATTTCTGAAGAACGAAAGAATGTATTAAAAAAGATAAGTGCTTATGTACAACAAAAGGTTAATGAGAAGCAGACTGCCGAGCTTATCTATATCTGCACGCATAATTCAAGAAGAAGTCATTTCGGTCAGATATGGGCGAAAGTTGCAGCTACGTATTATGGATTTGCAGATGTGGAAACATATTCAGGAGGAACAGATGCTACAGCATTTAATCCTAATGCTATAAGAGCCATTGAAACGATTGGGTTTAGTGTAACAAATGAAGAGGGTAAACCTAATGCAGTGTATTCGGTTCAGTTTGGAGATAGTAAAACTATAATTAAATGTTTTTCTAAAAAATATGATGATAAAGCAAATCCTAAGCAAGGCTTTTGCGCTGTTATGACATGTACAGAGGCCGATGGTGCCTGTCCATATATTGATGGAGTAGCGGCTCGGATTTCAACGCCTTATAATGACCCTAAAGCATTTGACGGAACACCTCAACAGGATGCTATGTATTTAGAAAGAAGCAAGCAAATTGCAACAGAATGCCTATATGTATTTTCTCAAATTAAGAAATCATGAATAACTGCAATCCAACACAACGCAAAAAATTAAGTTTCCTAGATAGCTATCTAACGTTATGGATTTTCCTTGCCATGGCAATTGGAGTAGGTATCGGATACTTTATTCCTGATACATCGTCATTGATATACTCTTTCCAAACGGGCACAACAAATATTCCTATTGCTATAGGATTAATTGTTATGATGTATCCGCCGTTAGCGAAGGTGAAATATGAAGAGCTAGGCAGCATATTTAAGAATTTAAAAATACTGTCTTTGTCTCTTGTTATAAATTGGATTATTGGACCGTTACTTATGTTCATACTTGCTATTTTATTTCTTTCGGATTATCCTGAGTACATGACAGGTTTAATATTGATTGGAATTGCCCGATGTATTGCCATGGTGATTGTATGGAACGAATTAGCAGAAGGAAATAGAGAGTATGCAGCAGGCTTGGTTGCATTGAACAGTATTTTTCAGGTTCTGTTCTATAGTGTATTTGCATGGCTCTATATAACGGTGCTTCCTCCATATTTTGGAATTAAAGGAATAGAAATAAATATCAGTTTTATTCAGATTGCGGAGAGTGTATTTATTTATCTTGGAATTCCATTGATAACAGGATTTATTTCAAGAGTTGCATTAATCAGATTAAAAGGAAAAGAATGGTATGAACAAACATATATCCCGTTCATTAGTCCGATTACCCTAATTGCCTTATTATTCACGATTATAGTTATGTTTAGCTTGAAAGGTTCATTCATTGTTCAGCTGCCTTTAGACGTTATCAGGATTGCTGTTCCACTTAGCATTTACTTTGTTATCATGTTCATAGGAACATTTATAGCAGGCAAATACATAGGAGCAGATTACTCAAAGAATGTGGCTCTTTCTTTTACAGCAGCAGGAAATAATTTTGAACTGGCGATTGCTGTTGCCATAGCTATTTTCGGAATTAATTCAGGTCAGGCTTTTACAGGAGTAATAGGCCCTTTGGTTGAAGTACCAGCTCTTATTTTACTTGTGAAAGTTGCCTTTTGGTTAAAGAGGAAGTTGTATAAATTCTCCTAAAAAATGGACAAAAAATAAACCCCTTACCTATGATTTCGTAAGGGGTTTTGTTTTCTTTTTTTTAATTGTAATTAATTAAAGTAGTGATTAATTACAACGGTGTGTAGGTCAGCTATAGACGTATGTACATAATCCTCATCTCTGTAATGCCTACAAAGGTCGTCCCATGTTGCAGTTCCCTTTTCACACTCTGATTGAACAAAGTATCTAGGAATTATTACTTTATTTTGATTTATTAGTTCTCTTAATAAATCTCTCACCTGTGAATCAGTCAGGTTCTGAATTTGATTTGTTGTCATTATTTATTTATTAGTTTAAAATTGAATAGCACCCTGCCATCACAATGCTTTTATTATTTTAATTCTTCTTCCTTTAGGAGTTAGTTGAACATTTATATCAAGATATGAATAACGACAATAGATAGAGTATACACCACTAGTAGACAATCGCAATTCGAATACTTTAGAGCCAGCATGTTTTGTATTATCATTCCACACTTGATATAAAAATTCCTCATATGTTAATTCTTTTTTATGTCCGCTTGGTGGCCCATCACTGAAAGCAGTTTCTTCAATTATTTTATAATATCCTTCTTTTAATAATTGAAGAAACTGCTTAGCTTCTTTACTATTTTTTCTTAAAATAGTTTTCTTTAATGCTTCTCTTTCAGCTTGTGTTCTTGCTCTGTATGCACTTT
>ERZ724508.1065-NODE-1065-length-17382-cov-4.620015_pt1 | contig 17382 bp, 11 predicted proteins | sample MGYA00376041_ERZ724508 | MGnify/ENA primary metagenome ERZ724508 (study PRJEB28724, sample SAMN07190887) | wastewater metagenome | isolation source: effluent of sewage treatment plant in Hong Hong | place: USA: Christiansburg, Virginia | collected 2016-03-01 ...
TGCTGGACTCAACAGGCTATTTCTGGTTCTGCAATTTGGAGTACTGTTACAACTAACGGAAACTCTACAATTTTCCCTTTAACAGGAGCTAGAATGGCTGAGTTTAGAACGAGTACTGCAGGTGATAAGGCCAAGTTAATTTCGCCAAGATTAGACATTACTGGTTTAGCAACACCACGTTTAAAATTCAGTTTTGCTAACGTAAATTGGGTAGGTGATATTGATGAACTTCGTGTATTCTATAAAACGAGTGCTGGTGGAAGTTGGACACAAATTGGTCCAGATTATATAACAGAAAATGCAACTTGGGCAACTGTTGTAATGGTATTACCTAATCCTTCAAACGATTATTATGTAGCATTTGAAGCTACATCTAATTGGGCAAGAGGGCTTGATTTAGATGATGTAGTAATTGGCAACGAATCAGCAGTTCCTGTAAGTATTACTTTATTTAAAGGAGAGAAGAAAGGCAATATAAATTCATTAACTTGGGTTACTTCAACAGAAATAAACAATGCTGGTTTTGAATTGCAACGCAGTATAGATGGAGTAAACTTTGCACCATTGGGTTATGTAGCAACAAAAGCCACCAATGGCAATAGCACTCAACAGTTAACTTATAACTTTAACGATGTTCGTCCGTTGTTATCTACAGGATATTACAGATTGAAACAAATAGATAAAGATGGTAAGTTCAACTATTCATCAATCGTAATTTTAAGAAGCGATAAGAAGGGAGATTTAATCGTTGGAAATATGTATCCAAACCCTGTATTAAACATCTTAAATTTATCAATTGAGAGTATTAAGAATACAAAAGTTGAAATAGTTGTAGTAAATACATTGGGTATGAGAGTACATCAACAAACAGCCAATTTAACATCAGGCATAAATATTCAAACAATGAATATTAGCAAATTAGCTGCTGGCTTGTATCATGTACAAATTATTGCACCAACAGGTGAAGTAATTCATGCTGGTAAAGTAAATAAGCAATAATTTAAAGAGGAAGTTTTAAAAATGCCCTAAACGATTGGTCGTTTAGGGCATTTTTCTTTATATTTACCCTCCCAAAAAGAACTATTATGAGAAAAATTCTATTTTTTGTTTTGCTATTGTGTTTTGGAAATATTGCCAATGCACAATTAACAGGTGTTAAAGCAATTCCTGGCGATTACGCAACTATTTCAGCAGCTGTAACAGATTTAAATACAGTGGGTGTTGGTGCAGGGGGTGTAACTTTTAACATTGCTGCTGGTTATGTAGAAAATTTAACAGGCAGAATTGCTATTACTGCAACAGGCACAATGGCAAACCCAATTATTTTTCAGAAAAGTGGTGTAGGAGTAAATCCAGTTTTAAATGCTTATACAGGTGTTAATACGCCAACTAGTGCAGAAAGAGATGGAATGATTAGCTTACAAGGAAGTGATTATATAACTATAGACGGGTTAGATTTTATGGAATCTCCAGCCAATGTTACGATTGCACAGTTAATGGAATACGGTATTGGTTTATTTAGAGCCTCTGCAACCAATGGTGCTCAAAGCAATACGATAAAAAATTGTACAATAGTTTTAAGCAGAGAAAATGATTTAACTGGAAGTGGCGTTTGGCATCCAGGGTCAAATGGTATTGCAGTGCTAAGTTGCTCGGCTTTAGCAAATGCTGCAATTACACCAACTGCAGCAAGTGGAAGTAATTCATTCAATAAGTTTTATAGCAATACAATTAGCAATGTATCACATGGTATTGTTTTTATTGGCTATGCAGCACCAACACCATTTACTTTAGCAGATACAGGAAATGACGTAGGTGGCTCATCGGCAATTACAGGTAACACTATATTAAATTATGGAGGCAAGGTAGCTTCAACTGCTACGGTAGATGCAGTTTTTATTAACAACCAGTGGGGTATCAATTGTTCTTATAACACCATTAATAACAATGATGGATCAGGAGCCAATCACTTAAACATACTCAGAGGAATATGGTTAAATGCATCTTCTACAAGTGCTAGTGCAACTGTAAATAACAACCATATTTCATTATATGCTGCAGGTACTACACAGGTAGTAACTGGTATTGAAAATAACTTAGGTTCTACAGCAGCTTCTAATACTGTTAACATTAATAATAATTATATTACTGGAAATTATTTAACTGCTACAACTGGTGTTTTTTATGGTATTTGGAATGTGGCTACTGCTGCAACTGTTACTATGAATGGAAACACTATTGAAAACTTAGAATATAGTTCAATATCATTAACAGGTACAGGGGTTTTATATCCCATTTATAATAGTGGTGCAGCAACAACTGTAACTGCCAATAACAATACAGTTAAAAACATTAAACGTTATGGCACAACAGGTGCTACAACCATTGGTATTTATTTTTCTGCGGGAACAAATCAAACTATTAAAAATAATTTAGTTTATGATATGGCAATAGATGGCACAGGAGCAACTTCTACCATGTATGGTATTCAAACAAGTACAGGAACAATAATAGTTGATAGTAATATTGTACGCAGATTAAGTTGTATTAAAACAACTGGTACAGGTTCATTGTATGGAATATACAATATAGCATCTGCCACCAATGAAAATTACAACTACAACCAAATAGACAGTTTAGAACATTTGGGTACTGGTACAACTTATGGTTTGTATTCTAATACTGTTGCTGGAGTAAGAACTATGAGTTTTAATACTATTCATACTATTTCTACAAATGGAAATACTGCTATTGGTCTTTTAAGTACCACAAGTTCTCCCAATATTTTTAATAATAGAATATATAATATAGAAGCCAGAGGTGCAGCAGCTACTACTGCATTTGGTATTTCAATTACTACCCTAGGGGCATCGGGTGCAGCGAATATTTATAACAATGTAATTGGAGACATAAAAACTCCAAATTCTTCTGTAACAGCTGCAAATACAGCACCTCAAGTAAGAGGGATTAGTTGTACAGTTACAACAGCCACATCAAATGTTGCTATTTCATATAATACTGTATACTTAGATGCAAGCTCTAGTGGTACAAATTTTGGTTCTGCTGCATTGTTTATAACTGCAAATGCAACACCAACAACTGCTGCACTTACTTTACGAAATAATCTTTTTGTAAATAATTCAATACCAGCAGGTAATGGACGAACAGTTGCTTACCAACGTTCAGCAGTTGCATTAAACAATTATACAAATGCATCTTCCAACAACTCATTTTATGCTGGTGTACCAGGTGCTTCCAATTTGATTTTTTCAGACGGAACAAACAATGATGAAACCATCAATGATTTTAAAACTAGAATAACACCAAGAGAAACTGCTTCGTTCTCTGAAAATCCAACTTTTCTTTCAATCATTGGAGCAGATGCTTCATTCTTACATTTAAGCCCAAGTGTTGGTACTCAATTAGAAAGTGGTGGTGTAACAATTACAGGAATTACAACAGATTTTGATGGGAATACAAGAAACGTGAATACACCAGATATTGGAGCTGATGAATTTAATGGTATTGCAGTAGATTTATCTGCTCCAAGTATTTCAATTGCAACACTTAGTACAGCTACAATTTGTACAGATGCAAGAACAGTTACTGCAACTATAATAGATGGATCTGGTGTAAGTGTTGCTGCTGGTGTTAAACCAAGATTGTGGTTTAAAAAAGAAACCGAAAATGATGTTTTTCCAGCTACCAATACTTCTGCATCTAATGGTTGGAAATGGGTAGAAGCCACAAACAATGCTTCTCCATTTAATTTTACCTTCAATTATAGTTTATTGAGTAGTGCAATAATTGCTGGCGATTCAGTTCAGTATTTTATTTCTGCTCAAGATTCTGCAACTACACCAAATGTAGCTGCAACAACTGCAATTTTAAGTGATGTGCCTACTACAGCTGCTTTAGGTGTGAACTCATTCCCTGTAAGTGGGAATATTAAAGGGTTTATGATTTTAAACCAGCCTGTTCCAATAATAATACAATCAAATGTAGGCGATGTTTGTTATAACGGTAATGTAAGCTTAAGTGTAGATGGAATAGATGTTACAGGTGGATCATTGAAATGGCAAAGCTCCCCTACAAATGCAAATACTTGGAGCGATATTGCTGGAGCAACCAACAGTACATATACAACACTTCCATTATTGCAAGGCACAGATTTTAGATTGCACATATTGTGTGGCGTAACTCCAATAGGTTCGTCTCCATCAAATACTGTTGCTATTACAGTGAATAACCCTACTATAACATCAACTACACCTGCAACAAGATGTGGCGTAGGAACAGTAACCTTATCTGCAAACGCTCCAGGTTATAACCTTAAGTGGTACGATACGGCAGTTGCTGGTAGTTCATTGTATACTGGAAATAGTTTTGTAACAACAACATTAACTGCAAATAAAAATTATTATGCAGCAGCATTTACTCCAGGTGGTGGAGGAACAGGAACACTTCCAATAGGTGCAGGTTCTACAACAAGTGCAACTTATTCAAATCCTTTTTATAGTTTATGGTCTAATCTTCATACACAACATATTGTATTAGCTTCTGAATTAAATGCAGCTGGTATTTATGCAGGAGAAATTAATGGCATTGGATTAGATGTTACAGCCGCAGGAACTTTACCTATGATTGATTTTTCATTAAAAATTGGTACAACATCTGTTAATACAATGGCAGCTTTTCAAAGCTCAGGTTCTTTTTCAACAGTTTATACATCTGCCTCATTAATGCCTACTACAGGTATTAATACATTGCAATTTAATACACCTTTTAATTGGGATGGTGTAAGTAATATAATACTAGAGTTTTGTCATGGTAATTCTGGTAGTTCTGCAACTATGAGTAGAACTGTTAAGGCAGATGTTACTGCATATGTTTCATCCATTAAAACACATACTTCTGCTGCTACTTCAGCAGCTACGCAATGTCCTAATGAAACAACGAACTTACTTACCTATTCTCTACGTCCTCAGTTTTATTTCTCTTATGTAGGAGATTGTGAGGGAGCAAGGGTGTTGGTTCCTGCAACAATTACTGCACCACCAGCAATTAATGTAAGTACGCCATTAGCGGTAATTTGCGAAAACGGATCAACTACATTAAATGTAGCAAGTTCAAATTCTAATTATGTGTATACTTGGGAACCACTTAGTGTAAATGGAGGAAGTATAAATGTGTCGCCAACAGCTACAACTAAATATATTGTAACTGCAGATGATGCAGGAACAAATTGTACTGCAGTAGATTCAATTACAATTACAGTTCAGCCAACACCAACAGTTACGTCTACCCCACAATCGTTTTGTGTTGTAGGTGGTGTTGCTACCTTAAAATTAACGCCAACTACTGGTTATGCTGCTAATAGTATTCAATGGCAGTCATCACCAGACAATTCAACCTTTACAGATATTGCTGGAGCTAATGCAGCTAGCTACGTTACACCTTCAATTTCAACAACTACCTATTATAAAGCATTAATAAAAAATAGTGCTAATGCAGTTTGTTCTCAACCTGTATATACGGTTTTAGTAAGTGATCCTCAAGTAACAGGTACAACTCCAGGTAGTCGTTGTGGCCCAGGTTCTGTTACTTTGGAAGCAACTGGTTCTGGAGGTGCAACCCTTAATTGGTACGCAAATGCTAGTGGTGGTTCGCCTTTAAATACAGGTACATCATTTATTACCCCTTCAATTGCTACGAGTACTCCGTATTATGTAGCTGCTATCAATGGAACTACTAATAGTGCTATAGGATTAGCAAATGCAATTAGTACAACTGGAAATACAGGCTATACTGATGTTGGATTAATGTTTGATGCATATTCGCAATTTACATTACAGTCTGTAGCTATTTATCCAATTGGTACTGGTGGGGCAGCTACAGTTACCATTGATCTTAAAAACTCTGCAGGTACTACTATACAAACTTATACTGCAAACGTTACAACAGCACCTGCCCCTGGAGTAAAAACTGTTATACCTTTAAATTTTGTTGTTCCCGCAGGAACAGGTTACAGGTTGGTCGCAAATGGTGCTTCTGGACTAACATCTTTAATTCGAGAAAGTTTAACTGCTAATTTCACCTATCCATATACAATTGCAGGATATTGTTCAATTACTTCTGCTTATACATCTGGAGCTTCAGCTATTTATTATTATTATTTTTATGATTGGCAAATTTCAACAGGTTGCGAAGGGCCAAGAACTGCAGTAATTGCATCAATTAATACAACTCCTGCAATTACAAAAGCTGCATTACCAGCTGTAATTTGTGCTGGAGCAAATACACAGTTAACTACATCAAGTACCAATTCAGGTTATACCTATACTTGGAATCCTGGTAATTTAACTGGTAGCTCTGTATCTGTTAGTCCAACAGCAACAACCAAATACTTTGTATCTGCTACTGATAATAGTGGTGGTACATTCAATGGTTGTAGCAATATAGATTCTATAGTGGTTAGAGTAAACCTTACTCCAACTGAAGTATTTATTACACCATCATCAGCCAATATATGTTCTACAACCGACCCAGCAGTTGCATTAACTGTAAGTGGTGGAACTATTGGTGGAGAATACAGTTTTGGAACAGCTGCTACTCAAAATACAAATTCAACTTACCCTGCACCTTACTCAGCATATTACGGAGGTCAAAGAATGCAAATGCTAATTACAGCAGCTGAACTAACTGCACAAGGTGTAAAACCTGGTACAATTTCCAAAATTAGTTTCCCAGTTGTTTCTTTAGAAGCAGATTGGGGTGTTAGTACTTTTGCATGTTTAGACTTTAAAATTAGTATGGGTACAACAGCTTTAACTAGCTTAACTGCTTTTGAAACTGGCTTAACAGAAGTATTACCAGCTTATAGCTTTACACCAACTGTAGGCTATGCAAATGAGCATACATTTACAACGCCTTTTGTTTGGGATGGTACAAGCAATGTTATTATTGAAACAACGTTCTCTAATAACAATACTGGTCAAACTACTGATGGTGTAATACAATATAATACTCCAACAAGTTATCAAAGCACAATTGTGTATAGAGCCGATGGAGTTACTGCTGCTGCTGCTGCAACAGCTACTGCAGTGAGCCTTTCTTATAGTGCAAGGGCAGACTTTAAACTAACAAATTCAGCAAATACTCAAGTTACATGGTCTCCTGTAACAGATTTATTTACCAATGCAACTGCAACAATAGCTTATACTGGTACTGCAGCTGCAATAGTGTATGCAAAACCAACAGTTACTAGAACTTACACTGCAACTTCTACTTCAGATTCTGGTTGTATTGCAGCAAAAACCGTTACCATAACAAGTAACTGTGTTGTGCCAGTAAACATTACTTCATTTAAAGGTGAGAAGAGAGGTAATGTTAATGTATTGTCATGGATTACTTCAACAGAAATAAACAATGCAGGCTTTGAATTGCAACGTAGTGTAGACGGCGTAAGCTTTGCACCATTGGGTTATGTAAGTTCAAAAGCTGATAATGGCAATAGCACTCATCAGTTAACGTATAACTTTAACGATGTTCGTCCGTTGTTATCTACAGGATATTACAGATTGAAACAAATAGATAAAGATGGTAAGTTCAACTATTCATCAATCGTAATTTTAAGAAGCGATAAGAAGGGAGATTTAATCGTTGGAAATATGTATCCAAACCCTGTATTAAACATCTTAAATTTATCAATTGAGAGTATTAAGAATACAAAAGTTGAAATAGTTGTAGTAAATACATTGGGTATGAGAGTACATCAACAAACAGCCAATTTAACATCAGGCATAAATATTCAAACAATGAATATTAGCAAATTAGCTGCTGGCTTGTATCATGTACAAATTATTTCATCAAATGGCGAAGTAATTCATGCTGGTAAAGTAAATAAGCAATAGTTTTAATAGGAAGTTTTTATAAACCCCAAGCTAATTTTAGCTTGGGGTTTATTTTTTCGGTGAATATTTGATGGGCTGTTAAAAAATATTAACTATTTTCACTCAGTAACAAATCAAATAAAATATGAAAAAAATTTACATTTCTGTGATTGCCTTACTCATGGTATTCATGGCAAAAGCTCAATTTCCTGCTCCTTATTGTAATGTTACTTTTGTTAATGGTAAAGAACCAATATCAAAAGTTCAGTTTGCAGGTATTAACAATCCATCTCCTGCAACAACATCGGGAGCTGTTTCTTTAGAAAATTTTTTAAGCATAACAGGTACTGTAGAGCAGTTGGGTGCTTATACAATAACTGTTGAAGGAAATAGCGATGGAAATTATTCAAATTACTATCGAGTATTTTTCGATTGGAACCAAAATGGCAATTTCGACGATGCTGATGAAATGTATGAAATTGGTCTTATTATTGGCTCTACTGGTGTAGATGGTAAAACTGCATTTGCAACCATTAATGTTCCTGCTTCAGCTTCTTTAGGCAGTACTAGAATGAGGGTAATGAAGCAATATGGTAATCCAGGTACAAATCCAAATACAACACCTTGTAATTCAGCTGCTCCTGCAGGTTTAGATTATGGTCAAGCAGAAGATTATACAATAAATGTAACTGCTAGCACAGCATGTGCTGGTACTCCAAATGCTGGTACTGTAACGTCAAATACAGCTATAATTTGTAGTGCATCGCTAGCTTCAGTTACACTTAATTTAGCAGGGTTCTCTTTTGGAACTGGAATTAATTATCAATGGGAGAGTAGCCCAGCAGGTGCAAATACTTGGAGTAATGTAATAGGAGGTTCTGGTGCAACAACAACAACATATACGTCTGCAACAATTTCAGCAAGTACCGATTTTAGATGTAAGGTTACTTGTGCCAATGGTGGTGCTTCTGCTTATTCAACTGCAGCAACAGTTACATTTTCAAATGTACCAGCAAATGATGAAGCATGTAACGCAATAGCTTTAGTATTAGATGGTGCAACAACGTGTGGTAACACTACTTGTGCAACCAATGCTGGCGACCCAACCTTTTCGTCAAGTATACCTAATAACACTGTTTGGTACAAATTTACACCACCAACTACTGGTATTTATAACATTGTAATGTCTCGTCCCGCAGGCGTTACAACAGGTTTGTTAAATGCATGGGTTGGTATTTACTCAGCAAAAACTGCATGCCCTGGTTTAACATTGTTTCAACAAACAGCAACTGCAGGTTATGATTTAGTGAACAACCCGAGTGTAACAGTAGCTACATCAACTTTATCTTCAGATACAACATATTATTTAATGGTTGATGGAAACTCAGGAGCTTTTGGTGCATATTGTATTCAAATGATTACACCACCAAACCCTCCAACATCTTGTGCAACCAACACATTTCCTGCAAACAATGCAACCAACGTTTCTTACAATCCTAGCTTAACTTTAAAGTGGACGAGTGTAGCAAATACAACAAGTTACGATGTATATATTGGTACTGTAAATCCACCAACAACTGTACTTGCAACTGTAATTACAGATTCAATTGTAATTACTGGCGGTGCTGCCAATACAACTTATTATTGGTATGTAGTACCAAAAAACAACGGAGGCTCAGCAATAGGTTGTACAGCTAATATTACAGCATTTACAACAGCAGCACCACCACCACCACCAGCTAATGATGATTGTGCTGGTGCAGTAAGCATTTCGCCTTATACAGGTGCAGTCAATGCTACAACAATTTCAGCAACACAATCGTTGCCTGCTATTTTGTGTAATGGCTTTACTGGTACAGCCAATGACGATGTATGGTTTAAGTTTACAACCTTACAAAGCGGTACAGCCATAATTACAGTTACTGGTGTGGGTGCTTTTGATTGTGTGGTAGAAGGGTTCTCTGGCACTTGTGGAGCATTAACTAGTATTGCTTGTGCCGATGATGTATTTAGTGGAACAGAACAAGTAGAAACGTTAACCTTAGCAGGTTTGGCTGCTGCAACTACTTATTATGTTAGAGTATATAGTTGGGGTAGTGCAGAAAATGCAAGAGGGAATTTTTCTATAGCTGCTTCTGGGCCTGCTTCGGGGGCTGCTTTACCTATTTCTTTAACTACGTTTAAAGGAGAAAAAAGAAGTTCTGTAAATGTGTTAAGCTGGACTACAAGCACTGAGACAAACAATGCAGGATTTGAACTACAACGTAGTGCAAATGGAATTAATTTTACACAGTTGGCTTATGTTCAATCTAAAGCTGATAATGGAAATAGTACACAAGCTACAACTTATAGCTATGTAGATGAAAAACCTTTTAGCGGTGTAGGTTATTATCGCTTAAAGCAAATTGACAAAGACGGCAAATTCACGTTGAGTGAAGTAGTGGTAATTAAAGGTAATAAATCAACTAAGTTAGAATTAGTAGGTGTTTATCCTAACCCTTCAACCAATGTATTAAATGTTTCTTTAAATGCTCCTAAAACCGATAAAGTAACATTAGTGGTTAGCGATTTATCTGGCAGAACAATTTTATCTCAAAATGTTCAAATTGTTGCTGGCGATAATTTAACAACAGTTAACGTATCTGCACTTGCGTCTGGTACTTATACAATTAAAGCAATTTGTGCAAATGGTTGCGAAACAACTATTACCAAATTTGTTAAACAATAATTTAACCAAATTATTGGTATAACAAAAAGCCTCAAGATTTTCTTGAGGCTTTTTGTTTATATCAACTTTAATAAAAGTATTTTAATCATTAAAGTAATTGTTTATTACTTCAATAATTGTAGAATATGAGTTTTCTAAACAGGTTTCAATAGTAGTTGCATCAGCCCAAATAATACGTTCAATATCTTCTTCAGTTTGAGGCAAAAGCTGTTGTTTTTTTGATACAAACATTTCAAACCACCAAGTTTCTTTTATTACATCTTCATGTATCCACTGATCAAAATATTCATGATATGTTTTTTGAATTAGCTTTCCTAAAATAATTTGTTGTACACCAGTTTCCTCTTCAACCTCACGTATGGCACACTCTTCAATGGTTTCACCCTCGTCTAATTTACCTTTTGGCAAATCCCATTTGGCTCTTCTAAAAATCATTAACAATTCCTTGTTTTCGTTAAATACTAAACCTCCTGCAGCAACAATGGTTTTCTTTTTCATAATTGTGTGTATAATAAATTGCAATCTACTATACAAAATCTAGTTTCAAAATATATCTTCGTTGCATTATGACCAACGAAAAAGCAGTTGCAGAAAAGTTGCTACAAATTCAAGCAATTAAGTTAAGCCCTAAACAACCATTTACTTGGGCAAGTGGCTGGAAGAGTCCTATTTATTGCGATAATAGAAAAGTATTGTCCTTTCCATTTATACGAGATTTTATTAAAAGTGAAATGTGTAATGTAGTATTTGAAAACTTTGGTGATGCCAACTTATTAGCAGGTGTTGCAACTGCAGGAATTGCATGGGGAGCCATGACTGCCGACCAACTAAAACTTCCATACATTTATGTTCGACCAAAACCCAAAGAACATGGCTTAGGCAATCAAATCGAAGGCCAATATGAAGCCAATCAAAAAGTAGTGGTTATAGAAGATTTGGTATCAACAGGTAAAAGCAGTTTGCAAGTGGTAGATGTATTAAAAAACGCAGGATTAGAAGTTGTAGGAATGGTATCTATATTTACTTATGAATTTGATGTAGCAGCAAAAGCATTTGAAGAAGCAGGCATAAAATTTCAATCTTTAACCAATTATTCAAGTTTAATTTCTACTGCAATTGAAAAAAAAATTATTACAGCAGATACAGAAAAATTATTAATGAATTGGAGAAGCGATCCTGCCAATTGGCAAGGAATTTGAAAACACATTTCAAACAGTTATTCCATCTAAAAAAAATAGTATGAAAAAATTACTTACAATTTTAAGTTTTGTTCTTATTGGTTCTACTGTTCAAGCACAAGTAATGAGTGCAAAACCGCAGTGGGTAGAAATTAAATCGGCCAATTTGCGTTGTTGGGAGTGTAAAGAAAAATTGGAAAAATACCTGATCGTTCAAAACAAAGGGTACTTAGAAAATGCCATGGCTGAGTGGAAATTTGATTTGAAAAATGGTATTTTTAAAGTTAAATTTTTTGCCGATAGAGCCAGCATAGAAGACATTAGAGCTGCTTTAAACAATGCAGGCTTTGATGCCGATGATGAAAAAGCTGAAGAAAATGCGTACAAAAAACTACCATCCGCATGTAAAAGAATTGAAGATGGTGGTGGCCCTAAAAAAGGGGCTCCTTGCCATTTACAACCTTATTAATTTATTACAATTTTATCCAAAACCAGCCTTGCTGGTTTTCGTGTTTAATAAATATTTGTGAGCAATACAAAAGAGGTTAAGCAAATAACTTTAGCAGGATTTGTTATAACAATTACTGGTGCAATTCTATTTTCTACAAAAGCCATTTTTGTTAAATTGGCTTTTGCTGCAACACATACAGATGCTGTAACTTTATTGGCCTTGCGTATGTTGTTTTCTTTACCATTTTATTTAGTTGCAGCAAGGATTGCATATACCAAAGAAAACAAATCAACCACTACAACTAAACATTGGGTTTATATTTTAATTTTAGGTTTTTTAGGATATTATTTAAGTAGCTTATTCGATTTTATTGGACTTCAATTTATATCTGCAGGGTTAGAACGATTGATACTTTTTTTGTATCCAACTTTTGCAGTTTTAATCAATACATTCTTTTTTAAGAATAAATTAAGTAATGTACAAATTACAGCACTCATCTTAACCTATATTGGAATTGGCTTGGCATATTATGGGGAACTAAAAATTGATACTCACAATCCCCATTTTTTTTACGGTTCTTTCATGGTTTTTTTATGTGCAGTTACTTATTCTTTTTATTTGGTTGGCACTGGTAAAATGGTAAACCTTGTTGGTGCAACACGTTACACTGCTTATGCAATGCTTGCAGCAACAGGCGGTATATTTATTCATTTTTTAGTAACTCGTTCAATTGGTAATATTCATTTTACACCAACTTTAATTGCATACTCTTCTGCATTGGCAATAGTTGCAACTGTATTGCCCTCGTTCTTAATTAGCAATGGAATGAAAAAAATTGGAAGTAACAATGTAGCAATTATTACAAGCATTGGCCCAGTGTCTACCATTTTACAAGCCTATTTTATTTTAGGAGAAAATATTTTCTTTGAACAAATTTTAGGTACTATTTTAGTGCTCATTGGAGTGTTATTAATTGGCTATAAAGCAGCCGATAGCAATAATTAAATTAGCAAGCTTCCGTATACAACAATGCCCACAAAAAGTGGGCATTGTTGTATAAATAAATTTAGATTATGGTTGATTAATTGTTTTTAACATAACCAAGTAAGTAGGGTAGTGATCGCTATAACCACCTCTATATGTATTGCCATCCCAAGTACGCATTGGATAACCCTTGTAACGACCTCTATTTTCGGTCATAAATTCTCTATTAAAAATTACTTGTTTATAAAAGAAAAACCCATTTTGATTCTTATTTAACCATGGGTAAGAAATTACAATTTGATCAAACAAACCCCAAGCATCTTGATACGCTAAAGTGCCATATCCTTTTTTGTACATTTCAACCCAAGGGTTATACAAACCACCAGATTTTACATCTTTTATTTTACCTTTTGCTTTTAACACTTCTGTTAAGCTTGGGCTTACAGGATCATCATTCAAGTCGCCCATAATAATAACTTTTTGTTCGCCATCAACAGCTGCAATACTATCGCTATGATTTTTGCTTACCAAAGCAGCAGCAGCACGGCCAGGTGCACTTCTTTCTTCACCACCTAAACGACTTGGCCAGTGATTCACATAAACATGTACTGTTTCTCCATCGAGTTTTCCTTTTACCCATAATACATCTCTAGTATAGTATGCATCTTTTGAACCACCTGGTAACTGCACAAATAACGGTGCACTAGCTTCGGGAGTAAAATATTTTGGATTGTATAAAAAACCAACATCAATACCTCTAATATCTTTACTATCGTAATGAATTATTTTGTAACCTCTTTTTTTAAGGAGGGGATGGTTTACTAAATCTGTTAAAACAGTATCATTTTCAACTTCTGCAACGCCAATAATTGCAGGTCCGTCAGGACTCATTTTTTCAGGGTTTTCATCAGTACCTATTTTAGAAATTACAGTTGCTAATTTCTCAACTTTGTTCCAATAAATTTCACTGTTATAATTTCGTTCTCCCTTTGGTGTAAACTCATCATCTCTAATTTTTGGATTGTCTAGAGTATCAAAAAAATTCTCCAAATTATAAAAAGCAATAATCGAAATTTTATAAGCTTTTTGTTGGCCAAAACCATACATGCTTATAATACTTAATGTTGCAAAAAGAATAAATTTTTTCATGCTGGTATTCAAATTATTTACAAACATACGTAAGTATGCAGAGTTCGTTTATTTTAAGTTTTTTAATTGGGGCAGTTGGCTAAATCAATCAATCAACTATTGTTGGGGCTTTTTGTAAGTAGTCCTCGTAAACTGTGGGCTACTTACTTCAATCCCCCTGCCTCTCAACAATAAATCATTGTTCAACTTTTTGTATTGAGTAGTTGTAAAATTTTTCTTCTTCTACTTTTAGATGCAGGCGTTTCATTGTTCTAATTTATTTCAAATAAAGTTTTCAGTTCTAGTCGAATATCTGTATAAATTTTACTTAAATTGTACAATGCGGCTAGAGAAAAAGCTTTAATAGTCGATGGTGTGTTAGGCTTTTTGAATTAGTATTAAACAGTTAATTTTAGCAACTTCATATTTTACGCTTGTTATTTTAATACAAATACCTACTTTTGCAGCCCCAATTCTGTTTTGGCAGAATCTTTTTCGTTTTTTACGAAATTGTCCAATGGGTAAAACCAATTTAATCACAAAAAAACAAGAGTAATGAACAATTACGAATTAATGGTAATTTTCACTCCGGTTCTTTCTGAAGACGATTTCAAATCGGCACAAAAGAAATATACCGAGTTAGTTACAGAAAATGGTGGTACAATAGTACATACCAATCCTTGGGGGCTAAAATCTTTAGCTTATCCTATTCAAAAGAAAACAACAGGTATTTACTGGATTTTAGAGTACACTGCTGAAGCTTCATTTAACGAAAAATTGAAAATTCAATTATTACGTGATGAGCAAGCAATGAGACACATGATGACAAAGTTGGACAAATTCGCCGTTTATTACAACTCAGTAAAGAAAAGCGGTCTAGGTTTTAACACTCAAAAGCAGGAGGCATAACATGGCAAAAAATGAAATAAAATACCTTACTGCAATTAAGCAGGAGAAGCCTAAGAAAAAATTCTGTCGTTTTAAAAAATACGGAATTAAGTATGTAGATTATAAAGATGTTGACTTTTTAAAGAAGTTTGTAAATGAACAAGGTAAAATGTTACCTCGTCGTTTAAGTGGAAACTCTTTAAAGTACCAACGTAAGGTAAGCGATGCAGTAAAAAAAGCTCGTCAAATGGCTTTATTACCATACGTAACCGATTTATTCAAATAAACAATAGAAATTTCGTATAATTTCTTTATTAGTAACCATCCCTAATCCTGTTTTACAGGAGACAGTCTATCAAACAAATTACATTTTTGATTGGGCTCTTGGGAACTAAAAACAAACAAAATGGACGTAATCTTAATTCAAGACGTAGATAATTTAGGCGGTAAAAATGAATTGGTAAAAGTAAAAAACGGCTATGCTCGTAATTTCTTAATACCACAAAAGTTTGCTATAGAAGCAAGCCCATCTAATTTAAAACAATTACAAGAAAAATTAAAAGTAGCTGCTAAAAAAGAAGCTACTTTATTGGCCGAAATCAATAAAGTAACTGAAATATTAAAAGCTTCTCCAGTTAAGTTAACAGCTAAAACTGGTACAAGTGGTAAAATATTTGGTAGTGTTACTTCTTTACAAATTGCTCGTGCAATTAGAGATCAAAAAGGCTATGAAATTGATCGTAAGCGTATTTCTATTACTGATGAAGTAAAGGAATTGGGTACTTACAAAGCATCAATTGATTTTGGTAACAACAATATTACCGAAATTGAATTTGAAGTTATTGGTGAATAATATTTACCAACTAATATATAGTAAAGCCCTACAAAATTTTGTAGGGCTTTTTTGTGCAATTAAAATATTAGGAAAATAAATTAAAAAATGTTTGGCAATTCCATAAAAACACTACTTTCGCATAGTCCAATGCTCAGTTCTTCCATTTCTCAGAAGGTTTTAACGTAAATGCTTCAGGGTTTTTGGTTACTGTTTTTATTGGTTTTTTTAATTTCAAATTTCAAAAAATGAACATTTACGTTGGTAACTTAAACTGGAACATGACCAGTGAAGATCTTCAAGAATTATTTGCACCTTATGGTGAAGTAACTTCTGCAAAAATTGTAACAGACAAATTCAACAACAACCGTAGTAAAGGTTTTGGATTTGTTGAAATGAGCGATGATGATGCAGCTCGTACAGCTATCGCTGCTTTGCACGATACTGACATTCAAGACCGCAAAATCGTTGTAAACGAATCAACTCCACGCCCAGAAGGTGAAAGACGTCCAGGTGGCGGTGGTGGCTTTAAGAAGCCAGGTGGATTTGGCGGAGGTGGTGGAAACCGCAGTGGTGGCGGAGGATACGGCGGTGGTGGAAATCGCAGCGGCAGTGGTGGAAGCGGCGGTGGATACAATCGTGACCGTGGTGGAAACAGCGGTGGCGGTTATAACAGATATTAATCTTACAACCTCATTCATACAAAAAGGTGCTGCATTGCAGCACCTTTTTTATTGTTGATAATATTTCTTCTCTATATTATAAAAAATAAAAGAAGCATTTTTTTGAGTATCTAATTAAATATTTTCCAAAATATTCAAGCAAAAAAATGTCTATTGAAATATGCTGAGAATAAAAAATCGAATAATAAAAATTGAAATTTTTTGAAAGTAAATTTCTTAAAAAAACTTAAATTCTTTAAACAACTTCACTTGCAATTTGTTTGATGATAAAGTTGTTAAGATATTTTAAATAGTTTTTAATTCAGTGTTTCTTTGTGTTTCGGCAAATTGTAAACAATAGTTTATACTACACTTTACAAATACTCTATATTCGAGTTAATGGAAATTTTTTTCAGATGAAATTTCGAGCTTGGAGGTGTAAATCAAAAATTGAAAGAACTTAGGTATAAAAGCAATTCATTTAACAACACAGATTGTTGTAATTTTGCAACTAAATTTTATTAGTAATTATTCAAAATAAAACAAATGGAAAATAACGAAATGCAAGGAAAGTGTCCGTTTACAGGTACAGTTTCAAAACAAGCTGCGGGTGGCGGAAAAAAAAATAGAGATTGGTGG
>ERZ724508.1066-NODE-1066-length-17366-cov-10.932644_pt1 | contig 17366 bp, 17 predicted proteins | sample MGYA00376041_ERZ724508 | MGnify/ENA primary metagenome ERZ724508 (study PRJEB28724, sample SAMN07190887) | wastewater metagenome | isolation source: effluent of sewage treatment plant in Hong Hong | place: USA: Christiansburg, Virginia | collected 2016-03-01 ...
ATAGAAATGAGGCACATAATTTTTTTCGAAAGAGTCTGTGGCTTTATTTTTTTACGTTCCTTGCTGCACCAATTGGATACTTTATCAAGATTATTATCACGAGTGGATTATCAGTTGCTGATGTAGGTCTCATCTATAGTGTCTTATCACTCATTCTCCTTCTCTCAGCATACAATGATCTCGGCCTGACGGAGGCTCTCAATTATTATTTGCCAAGATATCGGCTGGAGGGTGACGATGGTATGAGACGTACCAAAACATTACTCCTTGTAACGGTTATTGCGCAGTTTGCCTCCGCCTCTCTTATCAGTATGGGGCTTTATTTCTCGCAGGATTTTCTCTCTGTTCACCTTTTTCATACACCTCAGGCAGCGAATGTGATCATTGGATTTATTCCCTATTTCTTTCTGGTAAATATCTTTCAGGTGACGACTACGATTTTTATGTCATATGAAGAGCCAAAATATCCAAAACTTACTGAATTTTTGCGTCAGCTAGTGAGTTTTACGATCCTTGCTTGGCTCTTTTTTGGTGGGAACCCAAGCATAACAAGTGTACTTTGGTCGTTTAATATTGGGCTTCTCTTTTGAGTGTGTTTGATCGTTTTTTTTGCATTTCGAATCTATGCTGCTCCATTCTCATCGGTCGCTGGTATATCACGAAATATGTCAGAATACCGTGATATCTCGCGGTATGCACTGTGGGTGCTCTTCACAGCAAATGTAGGAGTAGTACTCTCTCAGATAGATATGCAAATCATTACAGCATATCTTGGTACTGAGTCAGCCGGATACTATAGTATGTACCTCTCTCTCATATCAATACCATTTCTTGTCACTGTGCCTATATTTGGACTCTATCTTCCAATGCTTGCTAGGTATTTTAAAGCATGAAATACCAATGGCGTTCAAAATCTATATACATTCTTTTTGACGTACCTCACAGTGTTTGCTCTTTGGACAAGTGCCTATTTCTTTGTGTTTTCGAGGGATCTTGCTACCGCATTTTTTGGTGAGAAATTTGCTTTCTCCGGTGATATACTCCGAGTTAGTATCCCATTTCTGGTAGTGAACTTTCTTCTTCAACTTGATTTCAATAGTCTTGCAAGTATTGGAAAAATAAAAGTCCGAGCCAAGGCTCTTCTTATAGGGCTTGCTTTCAATATCCCACTTACTTTGGTGCTTATACCAAGGTTTGGAGTACTTGGTGCTGCTGGCGCTGTGAGTCTCTCATGGTTTGTGATCGCTCTCATTGCACATCGTGCTATTCCATTTGCATCTCGGTCACCGGATTGGAAAGTGATAGCGAAAAGTCTTGTATGAGTAGCATTGAGTACTCTCCTGTTGTGTGTGGGTCTTTGGTATATTGATTCACTGCAAATGAGTATGTGAAGCGCTCGATGAGATTCGATACTTTCTCTTGGCTTTGGAGCAGTCTTGTTTATACTCATGTTCGTTTTGTTTCACCATCAGGAATTCCGATCTATTGCTTCATTGATCCGTCAAGGGAAGCAAGAAGAGTAATCCCTTTTGTATTGATTTTTCTTTCTATGATTCTTACTCCACTTCGTTCTATCTTTCTTGCACTCTTCTGATGTGTATTTGGGTTTTGGGTTTATTCATCGATTGCTGTTTATTTTGCAGCAAAGGTATATCCTTCACATTCGATCGAATCTATTGCAGGTTTTGGCTGGGTGCTTGCTCTCATAGCGCTCTGATTTACCATGTATTCCATATGGAGTCAAAATAGAGTGATAAAATATTCTCACTCACTCTTGAGTGTATTTTGAATATTTCTATTGATTCATTTGCTGGTAGTCCTGGCATATACATCGATGCAATCAGCCAACCTCGCAAATATGTTCGGAGCAGGAACCGGAAGTCTCAGTATTGCTCTCGGGATTTTTGCAAAAAGTGTTGGTTTTATGGTTCTTCCACTTTGTTTCTTGGGTATATTCTATGCGGTTGGTGCAAACCTCAATTCGATCCTGTGACTTAAAATTGGTTCACAAGTCAGTGTCTCCACCTTTCGCCTACTTTCTGTAATGCTCTGAGTAGCACTCTACATTATTTTGCTGAATATTCTCGGGGCAATTGGTATTTTTCAAGTGTCTGTTGTACTGATCGCTACTCTCGTATTTGCCCTCATTGGTGGTACCCAGTATTCAAGTATATTCAAACTTCTTGTTGAAAAAGAATCGTTCGATGCAAATCATAGTATCCTCTCATCGATTGTGGGGCAATTATTTGTCCTTGCATTGATGATTTTCTTTTCATCGAATATCATCTCAATCTTGCGTCCTATGCCGATAGGATGGGATGATCTTGGCGTCTATATGAATTATCCTCGACTTATCGCACTCTCAGGTGAGAGTGGGTGAATGGGATTGATTGCTTGGCAACATTTTACCTCACTTGGATTTCTCTTTGGTAGTCCGACGCAGGCATTTTTCCTCTCTGAACTCGGAGGCATTCTCCTCGTAATCGCATGTATTCTCGGCGTCAGATCTATCGCTGATACACACATATCTCGTTCATCAGTTTGGCCATTTGTAGTTGCTGCGGGTATGGTGAGCCTCCCAATGATTGTATTCCATCTAGCAAAGGATATGAAGGTAGATCCGGCGCTCTTTGGTATATCTGTGGCTGCATTCGTCGCTCTTGTGAGCGGCCTTCGTATTGACCGATCCAAGGAAGAATATCTCGATGTGTACAATCACCCTATTCTTGCACGTATTGCACAATACATCCCATCTCTCAATCCACAATCACTCATCCTTATTCTTATTGCAGGTATACTCACGTGAGTAGCTTTTGCTATCAAAATGACGACGTTAATGCTTATCATCGCAGCATTTGCGATGATCTTCTTTCGCTATGCAAAATATCTCTGACTTGCTCTCTACACTTCGCTTTTCCTTGGAGTTTTTACTCTTGGAAAGTTATGGTCGATCATAAATGTAGATTTTCTCTCCAATCTTCAAAACCCTCGAATGATAGTGGGATGAGCTTTTCTCATAATTGCCGGAGTCCTTATTGCAAGCGTATTCCTCTCAAAGAAATATCTTGGAAGGCTTAAGAATGCACTTATTGTATCAATGATATTTGGTTTCTCTTTTGTTCTTGCACTCTCTCCATGGATCATCAAAAATATTGCAGAAATATATTCTCATCCAAATAATAAACCGACTCAGATTACAGAAATACTTTCTGGCCGATGAAATGCGTTTGTACCGAATTGGAATGCTATCTACTCTGATATTGAACTCACAGAAAAAGATAATCAAAGAAAAACCAATCTCACGAGTCAGTCATGACAAACAGCAAATGAAGACTTTGGTCGATATTTTGGTTATGAATCATGACTCAATAATGCAATCAAACTCCCACTCAATCTCACAACTCAGATCAATCAATCTGGTGAATTTACGAATATTGGATTCTTCTTTCTCGCACTTGTTCCGCTTATGTGAGTAGCACTTGTGCGATCAAGATCCCATGCATTTTTGCTTCTTGGAGTTGTCATATTCTTCGCACTTTTCTATTTTCAGAGAGATATTGGAGCGAGTATTTCACAATTCTTTGCAACGATTGAGTACCCATACGCATACATTTATATTATTTTAATTGTAGCTTTTGTTCTCCTTGTATCGCTCTTTGGTCTCAAAATCCATCAAGATGATAATGCAAGTTCACGAGCGGAGATTCGAGATATTCGTCTTGTGCTTGTAGCACTCGCGTACTATGGATTCCTCTTCTGGATATCTTCGTATGGGGTGGTATGGTATGGTATTCTTATTTATTTCATCTTCTTTCTCGTCATCATTTTTGGGGCACGAATGATTGATCGTGAGATCGATGATCTTATTGGTGAGCCGACTTGATTGGTGACGGGTATATCAGTTATCATCATTGGTTCTTTTGTGTTCTTCTCTGCCATTCCTCATGCATGGACGAATGTTTTGAATGCTGGATTCCTCGAGTATAAAACAGGTCTTATGACGAGTGAATCTGTTGTGTATCGTACTCATGATGACCCAATACTCGCAACACTTAATATCAATGACCAAGCAAAGGCCGTAGAACAACTTATTAGTCACATCGATAATGAGAAGATTCGCACTGCATTTGAACAACAAAAACTCACAACGATAGAATCATATCTCCAGATGATTGATGGGGTTGAGTGACAATTTCGTGATGCAAAAGCACTTGATGTCACCCTCCAAAGTATGTTCTCAAGAATGAGAGAAGAAGCATATGTATTCATCATGAATCCAAGCAAAGAACTCCTCAATGATCGAAAAATCTACCGCATAGGAACATTTCTCACGTATTTTATACGTAATAATACAACTCGGTATCTTGATGATTCTCTCGTTATGGAGTATGATCGTATGATCTCTTCAACCAATGATGACACGGCAGCAGAAAGACTCGATAAGCTCTGAATTGGTTACCTCCTCATTGATCTCAATGCCGCTACCATAGATCGTGATCCACGACACAATCTTACAACTCGATTTGAGTCACTCATAGCAAATACTCGTAGTGATCATTTGAAATTGGTTCATACAGATTCGATGTGTCTCAAACTTGCACTGAGTAATAAGAAAGATCTCTCGAGAGATCAATTTCTCTCCCTTGCCCATGTGAACTCTGAGAGTTATGTTCGTGATGCATCTTGAGCTCTCAATACTGTATCTCGCATGACAAAGATAGCATCATGTCGCCAACAGGTATATGCCTTGCTCAAGGGGGATCAGGATCTACCACCATATCTAGATCCATACAGAACGTATGCACGGCAGAATAAATTTGATGATCAAAAACTTGCTGAATATGTATCTCATATTGTTGCAGATCGATCCTCAATGGCACTCTTTGAGGTTGTGAAAACAAAATAATATCCCCTTCTTATGAATCGCAGAGAATTTGCTGATATCGCTGATGAATATATCCGTCGGCTCAACGAGATAGCAGAACAACAAGGTTATTCTATTATTACTGCTTTCTACATCGAATGAAGTGATAAGGAACCTTCTGAATACAGTATTGATTTCAGACATATGAGTATGCATGACAACCTCTACGCACTCGGACGCTGGAATCAAGATATTATGGGTGTATATGATGAGAGAGATGATGAATGAAGTGAATCGGAGATATTTGAAAAATAAAAAACTTCCTTGGAAGTTTTTTATTTTGTGTTATTTTTATAGTTCAAGGAAAATTGGAAGATTCTGATTTTCATCAGAATGACGATATATTTCCTTGGTGCGTTATAACGTTGTGTCATCCTTGTATAGCGGGTCAAGTTTACTCATCAAGAGAGTCTTCATTGTTTGGGCGAGGAGATCTCATTAGGCTATTTGTCATCCTGAACTTGATTCAGGATCTACCATTTTTCAGCCATATCGATTATAGGAGGTATCTCTTATAGAAGATGCGTTCACTGAAATTGAATTCGAAGCGATTCCTCACTTTACTCGGAATGATAAAAATCAAAAGTTTGTTATCTCGACACGAGGAGAGATCCCTTATAGAAGAGGTTCTCACTGAAATGTGAGTATAAGGGATTCCTCAATACTTCGGAATGAAGATACATTCTTCTGTCATCCTGAACTTGATTCAGGATCTACCATTCTTCAGACTTAAAAGTTACATTAAGAAATACAGGAAAAAGTAGATTCCCGATCATGTTGGGAATGACATATTTTAATGCAATACAACTCCCCCTAGCTCTCTCAACGAGGGAGAATAATACAAGTTGAGAAAATTATCTTCGACTAGTGAATCTGCTCTTATAAGATCGTCATCCTCGCGGAGGCGGGGATCTACCTTTTTTATCAAAATATTCTTCAAAACATAACAATGGTAGATTTACGACTCACTGCATTTCCTATGCTTACTCAAATAATTCCCCTCGTTGAGGGGCTAGGTTCACCAGTCCAGAGAATCGCACAGATGCGATGAGTCGGAAAAGCAAGGCACGAGCAGGGGGAGCTATATTCACTACAATTCTACCACTTCCACTCCGTGATAAATTGTTCTTGGATAATCTGTGGAGCCTCGATCGATAATGGTTTTTTCTCTCCATTCTCATCGCGTTCCCGATAGTGTATGACAATGAGAGTGATATCATCGAACTGTTTATAACCATAACCCATAAATCGTGAGAGTGCGATCGTAACAGCATTGAAGACGCTTTGAGCGGTCTTGTTCTCTACCTTTTCGATCGTCTGACAGAGTCTCTCAATACCGAAGAGTGGGGAAGCGGCTGTTGGGCCACTGTGAGCCTCTGTGATGCCATCGCTATACATAATAGCAATATCTCCCGGATCGAATTGTATCTGCATATCTTTAAGGCTCCTGGATATATCCTTGAGCATACCGAGCGCCATTCCACCCGACCTGATACGATAGATTTTTCCTTCTCATGCCTTGTAGATGAGGAGGTATTCATGTCCTGCGCCCGTCATATGGAGACTGCGATCACTCTCATCCCATCGCAGGAGAAGGAGTGTCATGAGCATATTGGATTTTACACGAGGTTTGAGTACTTCATTCGTCGCTGCGAGGATCTCACTTCCACTCTTGATCACACGGCTAAATCCTGATATGAGTGCATTGGTCATCATCATGATGAACCCACTCGCTACGCCATGTCCTGTTGCATCGCCAAGGTAGATATAGTAGGAACCATTGCGCTCGATGATATCATACGAGTCACCGCCTACTTCTGTTGCTGATCGGCTATTCGCGACGATATCGAGTGATGGTATGCTCACATTATGTGGACGTGATAGCACATGTTGTTGGATTTCTGCGGCGACTTCTACCTCAGATCGGAGTATGCGCCCTGCTGCAAATTCTCCCTTGTACCGCTCCAATATCTCCAAGGCACGCGTGAAGAATGCTGTGACGAATGCAACCTCAGGACTAAACCTTGTAATAGATATATTGTCGGTATTTCATTTGCCAGCGAGAAATCGTGCAATCGCATCTCGTAGATCATAGATCGGACCAAGTACAAAGATGATATAGATGTAGAGGAGTCCTGCGATGGTTGAGAGCACCATAGCAACTCATCGAGGATCATAGATGTTCCTGAGGAGTTCTGCAGGCACCTCGATAAAACCACCAAGCACAAGTCCAACGGATATGGAGAATACAAAGGAGAGGAAGAAAAGGAGCGTAGGAATATAGCGATTCATAGCAGTATTTTCTTAAGTCTACACTATATTTTCATAAAACGCCAAACATTCGTGTATACAGTGATACACATAGCATCACTGTCAATACAAATTGGCGTGACAAGAAAAGCACTTCTCATATCATACTTCTGTTATCTTATTACTTATAACATCTATGGTACGAAATGTAAAAGGTTTTACGATGGTAGAACTTATGATCGTTATTGCAATTATCGGTGTACTTGCTGTTGCGCTTATACCTACTCTTACAGGTGCCCAAGCAAAATCACGTGATACTGCTCGCGTGTCTATATTAACAAATGCTAGCACTTCCATAACAAGCTATGCATCTGATGTTGGTGCATATCCAGCAACTAATAATGGTTGCTTGACTGATACAAATGGTACTGCAACTGGTTATATTACTGCTTGAACGACAACAAATATTTCTGCAGATGTGGCAAAGAATTTTTCAAATGGTAAGGCATGAGTTGATCCAAGTAAACAAACTATAGGTAGTAATATATGTACAGTTGCTAATGCTTTTGGTTATCAAGCTGTCAAGGTTACAACTAATGCAGATTCTGGTTTATTTCAAGCCAAAGTTGAGTCCAATACTCGTGGAAATGCAACAGGATCCACTGCTGTTTACTTATCAGGATGATCATCTTCAGTTCCTTCTATCTCAAACTCTGGTTCAATATATGCAAGAATAGTTAGTGCGAATTAAGAGTGATAGAAAATTAATAAACCCCTCAAATTTGAGGGATTTATTAATTCATGATTTCTACTCGAACAACAATGACTTTCTCCATTTGATTGTCAGAACAAAGGCACATACAAGGAGTAATCCAAAGAGCGCAAAGAATCAAATATGCCCGAGGAGCGTCAGCAGGACTCATCCGAGTACGAGTCCGAAGACATTGGCAGGGTTTTGTGCATCAATTCCCCTCCTGAAGGGGTGGCACAGAGTGAGGGGGTCATTGGCGTGAACAAAGGAAGTTTAGTGAAGCGGATGAGCTGGAGATTCATTTCATTGATTTTATCTAGATTTTTCATAAAATAATATCCTATTCATAAATATGTATTTATGCCTCCAACTATGAAAATTCTTGAGCAAATTGGTGACACCATCATTGTATCTATGAAAGTTGTTGTTTTCGATGAGCTAAAAGAAGATATGGAAATGATCGCAAATCAACAGAATCTACAAAATCGTTATTGAGAATCACTTGAGTCTTGATTGAGTAATTTTATAATTTAGCTATGTTTGTCTTTACCAAGATAAGCTTGAAGAAATTTCAAAAATTTGATATTCAGACTCAAAATTTTCTCAAAGAAAAACTTATCGAGATAGTAGAATCAACTCATACAATTCAAATTCGACCACTTGTGAATCTTCATCCAGCTACTCATCGATTAAGAATATGAGATTATCGACTCATACTACAATGGGATGCTACTCATGAGAATTATATTGTTTTGGATATTGGTCATCGAAAGGATATCTATAAGTAATAATTATAGATATTGAAAACAGACTATTTCATGAATAGTACTAAAATTCCTCGCTAAGTGAGAGGAATTTTTCTATTCAAACAACAACGATTTCCTCCATTTGATTGTCAGGATAAAAGCACAAACAAGGAGTACTCTAAAGAGCGCAAAGAATCCAATATGTCCGAGGAGCGTCAGCAGGACTCACCCGAGTATGAGTCCGAAGACATTCGCAAGATTTTGTGTATTAATTCCCCTCTTGAGGGGTGGCACGGAGTGACGGGGTGGCTGTATTTGAGTTGTTATTTTCTTTGACGAGGTAAAATGAGTTGATTTTTGTTTCTTTCGCTATAGTATCTCTCTATACATTCTCAGAGTTTTATGGAACGAAACAAGAATATATCAATCTCAGGAAAAATGGAGTTTACTATCAAAATCGAAGCAGAGGATGATGGTTTTGTCGGGTGTGTTCTTGAAAATAATGTGTCCTCCTTTGGTGATACCCAAGAGGAAGCACTTGCAATGACACAAGAAGCACTCAAGCTCTGGATAGAATCACAGATGCGGTTTCGACTTGAGAAATTCTCTCATATTATGAACAAACAGTCAGAGGGTATTTATAAGGTGGCTATATAATCATGGCACCAACCTATAAATACACAGATGTTGAAAAAGTTCTCAAGAGACTATGATTTACGTTTGATCGTCAAACTGGATCGCATCGAGTCTGGGAGAAGGATGAGGTAAAAAAGCGAATTACCGTTATCGTCCCAGCACATAAACCTCTGAAAATTGGTACGTTCAGAAATATACTCAAGCAAGCTGGTATTTCTCTTGATGAATTTCTGAGTCTCTTAAAAAGGAAATAAATTTAGGATGACGCACTATCTATTGATTTCTCCATAAAACTTTTAACTTTTTTGTCTCTAATGGAAGAAGAAAATCTTCAGATTTCAAATCAAACATACAATCGTTACTCCGAGGCACGAAAAGACCTTGATAAAGGAATAAATATTCTGAGTTTTGATGAGATAAAGGCAAAGTATGACAGAGTAGAACATACGTTTACATCATTTAGCGACCTTAAAGATTATATCATCAAGCGTTAACAGACAATTTGATGATATTTTTATCTTCGAATCTTTTGTATAATTACTATTTTTATATATCATAAGTATGATATATATTTATAATTCATATGTATGAATCGTACTATCACCACAACACTTTCAGCACCGAAGCTTTCTTTTCTTGAATCATATGCAAAGAAAATCGGTAAACCAAAAAATTACGTACTAGAACAAGGTCTCGAATTGTTAGAACAACATACTCTTGAGGAGGCAATTCGCGCTTGATTTGAGGAACGGGTCTCAGAATACAAAGATCTCAATGAAGATTTTGCAAGAGCTCAAATCACATCAATGAGTAAGTAGTATGAAACGATTTGATATTGTACTTGCAAATTTGGATCCGAGAAAATGACACGTGCAAAGTGGTAATCGTCCTTGTCTCATCGTATCCTCAGATATTTTCAATAAGTATGCTCCAACGCTCGTAGTTATTCCATTTACGTCAACGATCCGAAAAGTATTTCCAAGTGAATGTATTATTGAGTCATCTCATACAAATGGTCTCGCACAACAAAGCAGGCTCTTGGGAAGTCAAATTATTACTCTTGATAAGAATTTTTTCTGAGAAAAACTTTGAGTACTTGATAGCTGTTATCACATTGAAATTGAAAATATCTTAAAGTTGGTTCTTGATCTGAAATCATAAAAAATTCCTCTCTAAGTGAGAGGAATTTTTCTATTCAAACAACAACGATTTCCTCCATTTGATCGTTATGACAAATGCCCCGACAAGCAGTACTCCGAAGAGCGCAAAGAATCCAATATGTCCGAGGAGCGTCAGCAGGACTCATCCGAGTACGAGTCCGAAGACATTTGCAAGGTTTTGGACTATCTTCATAGGAGCACTTGAGGCATTTGCATCGATCTCGGTAAGATTGAGTTTTGATGCATAGGTTGTGTTATATGATGTGAGAAATCATTCTTGTGAGAGTGACATGGCAGCAGCATAACCGAGACTATTGACCATTCCAAATACGATGAGCATTCCGATAGCTGTCCATGGAAGTGCAGTGGTAACATTCATTGCCACATCGGTCACACTCTGTTCGGCTACATTGAGCGTATTCGCATCTGGCATCATGAAGACAAATCCAAACATAGATCCGATCGCAAGCACGAGACCGAGTGATATCACAGCAAATACTCCGATTTTCGATGAGAGCTTGATGAACATACCTTGTGCAAGGTAGGCTGGTATGGCGATAATTGCAAGAAGTATATAGTGGAAATTCGGTGCGAATTGTGCAAGATAATCGAGGAGAAATGATGAAGCAAATGTATCCCAAGCCCCAAAGAGCATAATGATGATGAATGACCAGATGAGAAAATAGTTTCGTGGGAGATCGAGGAGGGTAATTTTTACTCGATTAAGTTCTTGCTTGGTATCTGTGATAAGTCATGATAGTGAGAGCTTGTTATGGGCGACTTGTGGTCATACCGGACGAAAGAAGAGTGTCTTTGCACTGGATGCTACTTTACTAAAATCCGTCATAGAGACCATTCCTGTGACGTGCTTGACCGCATTCTTTGCATCAAAGGTGCTCACCATCACAGAAAGAGATTTGATCGTCTGTGGATCGAGAGTCACATCGCTCCGATCGAAGTATTTACCGAGAAAGAGAAGGTAGAGTGCAATACATATATTCACCACCATAACAGCAATAAATGGCGCAAATGAGAGTACAAACCCTGAGATGAGAAGTCCAAAGAGGGATCCAGCACCAAAGTAGATGTTCATCTTCGAGAGAACTGATGCGTAGTTGTTGGGATCAACACTATTCATAATATATGCATAGCTCGTCACATCATTTACCTCTTTCGTGAATCCATAGAAACATGATGCGACGATGAGGAGCGCAATATTGCCTATATCATTGATGAAGAAGTCAAAAATACTATTGAATATATGTGTCCCTGCTGGAAGTGTATCAATGATGGCAGATCCAATAATAGGTATATCCTGTGGCGCAAGTGTTGTTGCGAAAATAAATTTTAAAAATATGAGACCCGCGAGAAGTTGCGAAATCCCTCAAAAGAGAAAGAGTTTGCGTGCTGTGAAATGTCTCTGGAGAATACCAACAGGAACATCGAGAAGAAGTGATATAGCATTTCCAACACCGAGAAACACTCATACGAGGAGTGGATTTTTGAGAGTGATCGTGAAGAAGTAAACGACCGTAAAATGAAAGAGCATCCATACAAATCCCATGAATACATTCGTATTGAGCATATTCTTGATACGGATATCATCATCAGGCTGTGCAGCACGAACAATCGAGAATCCTTGTTCTCGATTCTGCTCGACAATTTCCTCAGTTTTTACTGGAGTTGCTGGATCGATACTCGTAGTATCTGGATTATTTTCTGGAGTTGGTTGAGTGGTTTCCATAGATGAAAAATACAATTTCCTCTATGCTAGCATATTCCGCTGTAGAATACAAAAAACACTTAAAAAATATCCTTGACGGATATTTTTTTTATCGATCTATATGCTCTATATGTGAAAGGTGAAAGAGTGCAATCGATCCAGCGATAGAGACATTGAGTGAATTTTTTTGTCCATGCATCGGGAGATAGATGAGTCCATCACTCTTCGTACGAGCGTATTCGCTCACTCATTCGACCTCATTTCCGACGATGAGATAGAGAGTTTTTGTGCTCTCCTTTGGTTGATACTCATAGATATCTTGTCCACCGTATCATTCTTCCAGTGCGAGAATCTCAGAGTCTTCTCATTGTTTGTTCGCAAAGAAATCCTCAATATGGAGAAAATATTCCCATGGTACACATGCCTCAGCTCAGAGTGCGGTCTTCGTGATCTCACGACGTGGTGGAGTGGCGGTATATCCTATTAATATGATCTGAGGAGATCCAGCTCCATCACTCGATCTCCATAGGGCGCCTATATTATGGAGTGAACGTATATTTTCGAGAACAAGAATGATTTGCATATTTGACGATAAGACCTTATTTCCTATACTAGGCACGCATTGTATCTAAATTTTTTCTATGGCAAATATTGACCACAAGCCGAGCAAATATATGCTCAACCTCCTTCACGTTCTTCCAGCATTTGCAGATGAAGATAAGCTTCGTATCAACTCAATTATTGAGCTCAATTCGATGACGATTAACAAATATGAGATTATCACAGAATCAGGACAACTCAAGCTTGATCGTGTTGGATATTCCTCACTCTCATATCCATTCGCTTACGGTGCTATTCCATGTACTTGGGATGAAGATGGTGATCCACTCGATGTTGAGGTGGTAGGTGTTACAGAACCTCTCGTTCCTGGATCTATTGCTGAGATTCGTATTATTGGAATTATGAAATTCGATGATGGTGGGGAAGTAGATGATAAGGTGATCGGAGTGCTCGCAGATGACAAGAGAATGGATCATATCACAAGTTATGAACAACTTGGCGCTCATTGGCTCAAGGAGACTCAATACTACTGGGAACACTACAAGGATCTTAAGAAGCCAGGAACCTGTAAGGTAAATGAATTCTTCGGGCCAGACGAGGCAGTCAAGACTATCAAGGAGTGTGAAGAGCGATATGTGAAAGAATATCTTCCAAAATTTGGTGAGTAATATAACAAAGTAGATTCCTGCCGATCTGATAGAGGATGATGAAATTAATAGCCAAAAGAAAGGAAGATCCTGAAATAAATTCAGGATGACATATCTTCTGGCGTTAATATAAATGTATCATCCTCGCGTAGGGGGGATCTACCTTTTTTATTTGTCATATCGACTTTAGGAGATATCCCTTGTAGATGATATTTTCACTAAACTTCAAGTATAAGGGGTTCCTCTCCCTATCGTTCAGAATGACAGATACAAAACTCCCCTTAGACGCCCCAACGAATCTTATACCATCATTCTTCCCCCATGGCACTCGAAATTGAAGCAAAATTTATTCATATCCATCCTGACGATATTCGGTCTCGAGCGAGAGAGCTTGGTTTTGAGATGATTCATCCTGAATTTCTGATGAAGCGAGCAACTTTTATGTTCTCAGATATCAATATCAGCCTCCGTGTGCGACAAGAATATAAAAGGGTAACTATGACTTATAAAGACGTTCATGATCACTCTATCGCAACTGGAACAACGGAACATGAGGTGGTGGTGAGTGATTTTGATACGACACTTGATATACTCAAACTCACTGCAAAGCATGATTATATTAATTATCAAGAATCAAAGCGTGAACTCTGGAGAAAGGGTGATATTGAGATTGTGCTCGATACGTGGCCAGGCACATCAACCTATATTGAGATCGAAGCACTAACAGAAGATATTCTCAAAGTGGTTGTCTGAGATATGTGACTTGATTATTCACAGGCAATATTTGGACGTGTTGGACGGGTCTATGAAGCTCTCTGAATTATGACGACCCCAGAATTGAATACGATTCGAGAGCTTACGTTTGAGAAGTATCCGAGCATATAAAAATTCATACTTCTATTCCTGTTTTTAGAAGTATCATGATTATTTGACCCCTACATTATATGGGATGCGCGGTGCTCATTTTGTCCATGAGTGAAAAATAACATCCCATATTCAAAACATATGCCCATAATTCGATTGTTCAATATCGATAGATCTATGATGGTGCCAACGATGAAATTCTGTAGTAGCAAGAAATGGTGATAAAAATCATGTATTGATATTTAGGTTTGCGTGCTGAATAAAGAGGTGGGTTTTTGTTAAAATATAAGAAATTACAATGATATCAATAGGAATTTTGAAGACAAATGCCCAACCATAACCTACAACAAAACAAAGAAAACCATCTAGAAGAGTGACTGTCTGTACATTAAGCCAGTAAAGCCGAGTCTCTTGGTGATGTTTCTTATGAATTTTCCAAAAAATTTTGTGCTTATGCATAAAACGATGGAGAATATAGAGAAGAAGATCAGAAAAAAGTAAAAATACTAATACTTGAAGAAAAATGGGAATAGCAACAAAATGCTGGTTGAAAGAAGTGCTAAGAATGGTATTCGGAATGATATAAATAATTGCATTTATAAAAAATATAAAAATGAAACCACTCACCATAGCACTAAAAAGCTCTCTATACAAGTCAGATTCTCGTGATAGCCAGTCTCGCTGGAATGGGATTTTCTTTTCCAGATAAGCAATAGTTGGGCAGGTTATAAGAAAAAGAAATATAAAGGCATAAAACACACTAAGATTTGCTAAAAAAAGTAGTGTAATAAAAGCTATAGTAGATAAGATGATAAAAGGATATACTATAATATAGATCGGTATATTTAACATATGATTTGCTTGAGTAAGTGATGCAAGTGGTGGTATGGGGTTTTTTGTGGATATTAATAAATAACGACTAATTTGCTCTCACGAGAATCTCATCTTTTTCTTTGCAATTTCTCATAGTGAGAATTTCTTATCCAACGAATAAACAATTGTTTTTCGAATAAATTCCCATTCTTTTGATTTTCTAAGTCAGATATAATCATCAATATGAAGATTTTGGCATGCACCCAAAGAAAGTTTTTTAAATTTCTCTCAACTTAATAGTTTTATAAGTAAGTGTACTATAGAATAATAAACTCACCAAAGCTTGATTTTCTTGAGACGACACTGATGAAGTTGGTATCAAATTAGCATTCCCTCTTCATACCAGGGATCAAGATTAATAATACCAATAGGTATGCTTTCACCTCAAATATGTACCAAAAATACTCTCACTCCTTCCTCATGTGTAAAAGAAAGTGAACGAGTTATGAAAGCTTTTTCTCTTTGATTAGTTTTTCATGCTAAAAATTCATCATTGATTTTATGTATATTTCCAAGTATATCTTCGGGTATATCGTCCCAATTAATTTCTTTGAGGAATAGTCAGAATTTTTCAGATTTTTTTACGGCACTCAGTATATCTGGTTCAAAAGTATGCACTTTCCTAAGATCTATCCAATGCTCAATTCACATATTAATAGATCGAGCTTTCTTATTTATCCTTGTGATTTCAATAGCTATATCTTTTGTAATATATGCAAAAATAGCCTTAGGAAAGTTTTCTATAAAAGACTTTAAAAGTCTATTTTTATATTGCGAACTCACTACCGGATTCCCTAAAACAACTATTCATCCAGTAACTCGAGCATAAGCAACATATCCTTTAACCTTCTCAACATCCTCAGAAAGATAAAAATATTCTAAACCATTTTGCAATGTAGCATATGCATTAGGATCATTAGAATATTTTTTTAGTAATGTAAGATTATGAGAATGCATATTCAATATTTTCAGAATACTATTACTTATCAATTTTCCTAAAAACCATAAGTCATAAAGATTGTCGAAATAGTTTCCAGCGCAAGGATTTTCTATCAGCTATCTTTGAGCCAATGAGTTCAAAACCTTGGCTACAAAGATATTCAATATACTCATCAGGATTGAATCTGTCTTCTTGTATATGACTCATAATACTTCTCCAAAAAGGATGTGTGATAAAGTCGGCAAAGGATTCTTCGGAATAAAACAATCAATTTGGCTTAAGGACTCTATTTACTTCAGAAACTGCTCATCTCCAGTCGGGTATATGATGCAGAACTCAAAAACCAAATACGCTATCATAATTTTCATCAGGGGACTTTATTTTTGACACCGTTCCCGTCGATATTGCCACCCTTTCTTTGTATCTTTTCGTCCTTTTTATGGCCAATTTTACCATATAAGGATCAAGATCAAGAGCATCTACATGTTTTGGTTGAAATAGATCAAAAATAATGCGAACTCATGTACCATTTCAACAGCCTATCTCAAGAACTTTATCAAACACTGGGATGTTTTGTGGTGTATATTTAAAGAAGATTCTTGCTCATACATTTTTTTGTAAAAAAGCTCGAACTGGATTATTCATCATGAGTATTTCCATGAAGTTCATTATCATAGGTTATGATTTTAATGGATTAAGATATATCATTATAGCGATAATTTGATGAGATATACTTTTTTCTAAAACATATATTCCTCATAGAACCCCTTTCGAAACTCTTCATAAGTTCATGTAATAATGGCTTGTCTTGCTTTCCTCGTGATGATATGAAGATATTCCAGGTTATGGAGCGAGAGGAGTGTACCAGCGAGTGATTCTCATGCCTTGAAGAGATGTCTCAGGTAGGCGAGTGAGTATTTGCGAGAGATGAGGGTCTCTTCATCTGATTTCATAGGTATAGTGCCATGATCTTCACGATACCGCTCATGTGATATCTTGAGATTCCCATAGCTCGTCATCGCGACACCGTGTCGTGCTATGCGTGTGGGGAGGACACAGTCAAACATATCGATCCCTCGGTATATTCACTCTACCAGATCTTCAGGTGTTCCGACTCACATGAGATAGTGAGGTTTGTTGGCATCGATAATAGGTGCGAGAACATCGAGAGTATGATACATGAGTTCTTTGGATTCTCCTACTGAGAGTCAGCCAATAGCAATACCAGGAAGATCAAGTGAGTTGATATATTCACCCGACTCTGCTCTCAGATCATCATAGACAACACCTT
>ERZ724508.1067-NODE-1067-length-17360-cov-5.278590_pt1 | contig 17360 bp, 16 predicted proteins | sample MGYA00376041_ERZ724508 | MGnify/ENA primary metagenome ERZ724508 (study PRJEB28724, sample SAMN07190887) | wastewater metagenome | isolation source: effluent of sewage treatment plant in Hong Hong | place: USA: Christiansburg, Virginia | collected 2016-03-01 ...
CAACGAATCCCTTGAGTGTTACAATGACTGCGAATAAGAACATCAAAGCTACGTTCACTGCAATCGCTTCAACTACAACTTATACGCTTGCTGTAAACATGGTAGGCTTGGGTTCGGTTAGTCCAGCAGTAGGAACTTTTGTTGAAGGTACTACGCAAATACTTTCAGCAAGTCCTGCAACGGGTTATACTTTCACAGGTTGGTCTGGTGATGCAACAGGGAGTACAAACCCTTTGAGTGTAACGATGACTGCAAATAAGAATATCACAGCAACGTTTACTGCTATTTCTACAGACATAGATTTATCAGCCGATATTGTTCAAAGCAGAATTTATCCCAATCCAAGCACGAATACATTTATGCTTGAACTTGGGACACCATTAGATGTAGCTATTTATAGCATCACAGGACAACTTGTATTTTCTTATAAAAGGGTAGTTTATGCGGAATTCGGCGAAGAATTGAATCCCGGCGTTTACATTGTGAAAGCTGGTGAGTCATTCTTTAAAATTATAAAAGAGTGAAAAATAATAATGGATGATAATGTACTTCCATAAATAATATGCAATAAAAAGTATAGCCTGCCGAATATGATCAGCAGGCTATACTTTTTATTTTTAATGAAAGAATGAGTTGTAAGTAGTTCATAACTCATTACTATTGCTTCCACTTTACCCCGCACCCTATTGCTTTGGTGGTAGTAACAGCAACTGCTTGTCCTGAGAGTAATGCATCTACAGCATCTTCAACATATTTTACTTTTACAGAAGACGCATCATCTGTATTGTCATCGATTGCTCCAATATATTCCACAATCAAATCAGCGTTTACTTTTTTCAATACAAATACATGAGGAGTTTTGGATGCACCATACGATTTTGCAATATCTTGGGTTTCGTCTACTAAATAGGGGAATGTAAACGATTTAGCTTTCGCTCTTTTTTTCATATTCTCAAAATTATCATCTGGGTAGGCCGTTGCATCGTTTGGATTGATTGCAACAACAGGATAACCTAATTTTGCATATTTATTATTCAATGCCACAATACGGTCTTCGTATTTAACAGCATACGGACAATGATTACACGTAAAGACCACAATAAAACCTTTTGCATCTTTTTTGTCAGCAAGGGAGAATATTTTATCATCGATATTTTTTAATTTAAAATCACGCGCTTTGTCGCCAATGGAATAGCCACCTTCTCTTTTAAAAGAAGCAAGAACGATTATTGCTAGAATGAATACGATTAATTTTTTCATTTTTAATTTTGGTTTTTTATGAATTATTATATTTAAGTGTTGTTGTATCGCCTTTCTTTTTTATTCGATAAAGAGGTGTTTAATGTGAATAAGGCTTTAATGTATTTAGTATTATTATTTATTTTTACTCGTTTCTTTAAAGAATCTAAGGCGTATGAATTTTAATTTTAGCATTCAATTCAACTTGTGTTAAATCTCCTTCATGAAAGAATACTTTTTTGCCTTCTTTATAAAATACCGTTGCAGGAATCGCGCCATCCCAGCTCGGATCAATTTTATCTATCCATTTATTAGGATCACCTGCATTCAATAGATATACATTATTTTGTAATTTTTTCTTTGTTACAAAAGCAATTACTTTATTTTTTTCTGAAGGGAAATCTAAATTAATTAATAAAATCTTAACTTTTTTAGTAACATTATCTTTTGCAGCTTGTTCAAAGTAAGGTAATTCAGCCACGCATGGCCGGCACCAAGTGGCCCAAAAATTAACGATATACAACGTATCATTTTCTGACTGTATTGTTTTTGTTTGAAGTTGTTCTAATGTGATTGTTTCAATTTGTGCAATCGTTTTTAATGACCACAATGAAGTGAATAGTAATAGGAGTGATGTATAAATAGGCTGCATATTTGGGGATTTAATATAAAACAAGAAACAAAATATATAGCAGAAACGGAATCAAATTTCGACCATCTTGCCACTTTGGTAGATAAAGGTCTATAAAAAATCGACTAGAGCATGTAACTGTTTATAGAAGAATTGGTGCAATTATGTTTGTAAAATGCGATTTTAAAAATATGGGCGAATTAAATGCAAAGACAATTAATAACAGATGATTTAATAACTGATTTGTATTTAATAAAAGACTCTTCACGTTTACATTTGCATATATTAAAACAATAAAAAATATTCTAAATGAACAATACTCAAACAATTTGTTTCCAATTTTAGCAGCAGTGGTTATTTTATAGAAGTATTTTATTTGTGTTTGTAGCTTTGGCTTTTTTAGGGAAGAAGTATTGCCTCAACCTAAATCTCTGTTTAATAAAATATCATTTTATTATTTATTTAAACAGGAATAAAAAATTAAAAAACCTGATTCACACATTCTTAATTAATTTCTAACAAAAAATAGCCAACGATTTAAATTATTGGCTATTTTTTGTTAGAAATACTGCTAAAATTTATCCCAAACAATGTAATCGTTGGATTCAACCCAATTACTATAATTCCCAGCTCTATCACGGATGCGAACATGAAATTGAAGTGTATCATTTTTATGAAAAGGGGCAGAGATAGGCGCCATAGTACCTATGGGTAAGGGCGCTTCAAAGGGAGCAAGAATGTAACGTACATTGCCATCAATTGGACCTGTTTTTTCGTAAGGCGAAAGTAAAGGTAAGAATCCATTATAACTTAGCGGCGAAGAATCAAAAAATGTCATGCGTATATATGTGCCGTTTGTTTTCTTATAGATATCTACAAAGAAATCCAAAAAATTTGGATCTGCAGGTTGGTTTCCCAAGTCCCCATCACCGTCTTGAAATTTGATATACACCGAAATAGAATCCACATAATTTACATTATCATTTATTACTCGCAATCGGTCGAATTGTATGACAGGCGCTTTGGGATAATTCGGTGCTTTTTTACATCCTAAGAAAAAAAGACCTAGAAGTAAAACGAAGAAGGAATAAATTGTTTTCTTTACGAACATTGTTGTTAATTTGTATTCAATATACCAATATAGAATGTCATTTGACAAGGAAATAAAGCAAATTTTACTAGAATCTCCATCTACTATTAACGATGATGGGATATTAGAAGTATATCGATATCAATATTCTTATAATGCTATTTATAGAGAATTTGCACAAGCAATTAAAAAAACACCTGCACAGGTTCATTCTGTAGCAGATATACCATTTTTGCCTATTTCCTTTTATAAAAATCATTCTGTAATTACGCAAGATGGCTCTATCGATTTTACAAAGAGCGTTGACTTTTATAGTAGTGGCACTACTTCCGCAAATCGTTCAACGCATACCGTTGCCGACCCTGCGTTTTACCAGATGCGTAGCCAGCATATCTTTGAGTCGTATTATGGATCTTTAAAAGATGTAATTATAATAGCTGTATTGCCTTCTTATGAAGAAAATTCATCTTCATCATTAATTTTTATGATGCAGCATTTTATTAGAGAAACAAACCACGATGCATCTGGATTTTATTCCTTTGATATTCCTAGAATTAAACTCCTGTTAAAGTCAATTGCTACAGAAAATAAAAAAATACTAGTTTGGGGTGTGAGTTATGCCTTACTAGATTGGGCGGAATCAGAAGAGGCTGATTATTCAAATATCTTATTCCTAGAAACAGGAGGGATGAAAGGCAGGCGGAGTGAGCTTACACGTTCAGAATTACACAATCAATTATGTAAAGGATTTAAGGTTACAAACATTCATTCAGAATATGGAATGACGGAATTACTTTCTCAATCCTATTCTTTAGGAGAAGGGATGTATCAATTTCCATTCGGTTTGATTCCGATATTAAGACAAATAAATGATCCCTTTTGTAACGTGCTACAAGGTAGTGGAGGAATAAATATAATTGACTTGGCAAACATTAATGGGTGTTGTTTTATTGAAACTCAGGATGTTGGAAGAATTACTAATCACCAATTTGAAATATTGGGAAGATTGGATGCGTCTGATTTGAGAGGGTGTAATTTGCTGTATATGTGAATGTTAGGTATATTATGGAAAAATAATATACCTAAGTAAGGAAATTTATTTTTTAGATAGCCTGAGTTTTTATATATTTGTATACGTTCAACTACTAAAAAACATCAGAATGAAAGCAAGAATTGTATTCATCGTATTTGCAGCCGCAACGTTATTAGCTGCTTCATGTGCACCACATAGAACTTGTCCTACTTATACTAAGGATACACAATCTGCTGTTAAGCATTCTTAATACTGGATTTACATTACAAAAATATAAAAAAGGTTCTGAGAATTTCTCGGAACCTTTTTCTATTTGACATACAATTTAACATCTTCTACTGTAATGGTTTTTTCGCTCATAATTACTAAGCGTTCAACCACATTTTTTAACTCTCGGATATTTCCAGTCCAAGGTAATTTTTGTAGCGCATCAATTGCTTTTTGATCTATTTTTTTAGTTGTAGTGCCATGATCTTCCGCAACAATTGCTAAAAAATGTTCTATTAATAAAGGTATATCATCTGCACGATCTTTTAATGCGGGTACTTCAATGGGTATCACATTCAATCTATGAAACAAATCTTCTCTAAAACGTTCTTCGGCAATTTCTTTGGTTAAATCTTTATTGGTTGCTGCGATAATACGAACATCTACTTTAATTTCTTTCTCTCCACCCACTCGAGTAATGGTGCTTTCTTGTAACGCACGTAATACCTTAGCTTGTGTTGAAGGACTCATATCACCAATTTCATCTAAAAATAAGGTGCCTCCGTTTGCTTGTTCAAATTTCCCAATACGTTGTTTGATAGCAGATGTAAAGGATCCTTTTTCATGCCCAAATAATTCGCTCTCGATTAGTTCAGATGGAATCGCAGCACAATTTACTTCTACTAAGGGCTCGTTCGCACGTTTACTTTGTGTGTGAATGGCGCGTGCAACCAATTCTTTACCTGCTCCATTTGGACCCGTAATTAATACACGCGCATCAGTAGGGGCAACCTTTTCAATGGTTTTAAAAATTTGTTTGATTTCTTTCGACTCACCAATAATTTGGTACGACTTGTTTACTTTCTTCTTTAATGTCTTCGTTTCGGTAACAAGGGTACTGCGATCCATAGCATTACGAACACTCACCAAAAGACGGTTTAAGTCGGGCGGCTTTGTGATAAAATCGTAAGCACCTTTGCGTGTAGCATCAATAGCAGTTTCTATAGAACCGTGTGCAGATATCATAATAAATGGAATATCTTTTCCGCTGCTGTATACTTTTTCAAGTACTTCCATACCATCCATTTTAGGCATTTTAATGTCACACAGAACAACATCATAGTCATTCTCTAAGATCATTTTTAAACCTTCTTCGCCATCTTTTGCTTCTTCAACGGAGTATTTTTCGTATTCTAGTATTTCTTTTAACGTACTGCGTATGCTACGTTCGTCGTCAATGATTAAGATTTTAGGCATAAAGAATAAGTAATAAGTTTTAAGTAATAAGTTTTAAGAAAAAAATAAAAAGTTTAAAGAATTTTTCTTAAAACTTAAAACTTAGAACTTAAAACTAAAAAAGCAATACAAGTCTATAAGCCGGGTTCTGTTTCACGATCCCGATAGCTATCGGGATGCGACTCTTATCATTTATCTACTCCTTACATCACTATAAGGCTCTAACGACCTACCCATTCCGGCTAACAACACTTGCGTGTTATCTGGTACGAGCAGCACCATATCCGGAACCTATTTGGTCTTTCAACTCCTAAGGTTTACCCCAATTATACATCGCTGCATAACGAGTGAGCTCTTACCTCACTTTTTCACCCTTACCACACCGAGGCGTGGCGGTTATTTTCTGCGGCCCTGTCTGTCCATTATTCCTTTCGAAACAACAGCCTACCCGTTAGGTAGTAAGATGCTCTGCGTTGCCCGGACTTTCCTCCCTCAGCCTAAGCTAACGGCGATAAGACAACTTGTATTGCTCTTCAAAGATACATAATTTGTATGGGAATGTAATGAGCTCTTTGATGAGGAGAGAAATCCCAAATAACAAAAAACAAATTCCAAACTACTGGAAAAACAAGAATCTTAGATTTTAATGTTTTCTCCGTTTGGAATTTGGAATTTTGAATTTGAATTTTCACATCCTACTTCGTAGTAGTTTGGTATTTGTTATTTGAAATTTGGAATTTGTAAAGCTATTTCAGCTTTACCAGTGTTGCTCCATATCCAAAGCGCTCTTTCTTCGCATCTTTGAAAAAATCAATGCGCTTGTCTTTACTTAATCGTTTATGTATTTCATTTTTTAATACATTATTACCTACACCATGTATAAATGTTATTTCATCCATTCCACAAGCAATTGCTTGATCTAGTTTTTTTTCAAAGGTACTCGTTTGCTTGTGCATGATTAACATGGGAGTTAAGGAGTTCCAATCTGCATCTAGTTTTTCAATGTGTAAATCGACTTCTGATTCTGGTTCTTCAAAAGCTAATAAATTTGCTGTAGATGCTGGGTTATTTAAACGTGTTGTTAGTTGTTCAATTTCTTTTGCTTCTATTTTTAGATCGCCGTCGATAGCCCACGTATGTGCTTCTCCCTTTAATAAAGAATGATGTTTTTTATTTTTATAAAACTTTTCAGCTTTTATAATTATTTCAGTGGTGAAGGGCGGGACTAACTTTTCAACACTTGGCAGCAAATAGATAAATTGAAAAATTAAGGTTGGCCAAGTTGCAAATTCACTTGTATTCCATTCATCCAAACTCAATAAAGCATTGCTTTCTAATTTTCCAGATTGAATAAGCAAGGTATGTTGTTTTGTTTTTTTGAAACAACTAAATAGAATAGGGCAATTGCGCTCGTTAATTAATAAAGCGCGATGTGTACGATCATTAAATGCTTGAAATGCAATTTGTACATTTCCATTTAAGGATTTTGTTGTTGTATCTTGATTTGCTTCTGGTTCTGTGCGTACACCAGTGAGTAGTCCTTCAGCAGAAGAGATAACGGTTACTTCTTTTTTAGCAACAGGAATTCGGAATCCGTCTTCAATCTCAACTTCAATTTGTTGCGCATCAATAACTCGAATTATTATGCCCGATTCTTTACCATGAACCAAACGAACTTTATCACCAATTTTCATATAATATTATTAGAAATAGATACCATGAAATTTTACACCTTGATTGTTAAATTCCAATGTTGGAAAAGGAACTTTTAGCATATTAATGGTATAAAATACTGTTTTAAGAAATTTACTTTTTGTATGTATACTTTGAAAATCTATGTCCAGCGAAAAGTATACTTGTCTATACGGATAATAACCCATTTGATTGCTTCCATCTAAATATCCACGTACCATTGCTTCTGCGCCATAGCCAACGGAAGCGCACAACCATTTAGGCCAAAAGAAATCTTTTTGTGTTAATTTTCGAATGTTGAACGACAACCAATACGTTTGCCCATTGTAATCTTTTAATAATTGCTGACCAAAGGTGGAACCCAATAAATTTGGACTAATGTTGGCATAATTGGTTGTATGAAAAGAGAATTTTGGAATAATCCGAACTTCATTCCAAGCAAGGTATTGCGAAAGTAATGTTGCACAACCGAGCGTATTCGCAACCATATCACCAACAGAGAAACCCCACTCAGATGAAAATCCATCAAAAACTTCTATCGTTGTTTGAAATAAATATCCTGTACCTGTGCCATACCAAATAGCTTTTTTTCGTTTTGTGCCTGTCCAACTAAGCACATCACTTGATATGCGGCTTAATTGGTAAGCCGTATAAAAATGCCCTACTTTATCAACTTGCATCCATTCCGTATCGTCATTAAAAAAGTGGAACGATTCTGAAGCATAGTCTTTATACCACAATTGATATAATCCAGCCACACTACCTGCATATATAACACCTGCAGATGCAACAATTGGGATGAAGCGTTGTTTCTTAAAATGGCTTGAATCTTGTGCCTGAAGAGGCGAAACGATAGCAAGACACATAATAAAACTTAATAAATAAGTATAAAGCGTGTTCATTAACGTAAAGTTAATGTTAATAACGAGTAAAATTCTATTTTTTTAATACATGCTTTTTTTAAATCAATAGATTTTTTTTATGTTTACATTGATATTTAATGATTTATAATCTTAACGTAGTTTTATGAGTTTTGTAAGTGAGTTTAAGTCCTTCGCAATGCGAGGCAATGTGGTTGATTTGGCTGTCGGTGTAATCATTGGTGGTGCATTTGGGAAAATTGTTTCATCTGTTGTTGATGATTTGATTATGCCAATCGTCAGTGTTTTTATAGGTGATAAAGGTTTTAAAGATAAGTTTATTGTTTTTGGTAATCAAACCTTTGATAGTTTAGCAAAGGCTAAAGAAGCAGGTGTTCCTGTATTTGCTTATGGTAATTTTATTCAAATAATTATTGACTTTATAATTTTAGCCTTCATCATTTTCTTAATGATAAAAGGCATGAATAATTTGAAGAAGAAGGAAGAAGCAGCGGCTCCAGCTCCTGAGCCTGTTCCTACAAAAGAAGAATTGCGTTTTGCTGAAATCAGAGATTTATTAAAGAAATAATTAAAATAAGAATAAGCATCAATAATTCATTCGAATGAAAAAATATTTATTAAGTACCCTAATATTAATATCTAGTTACACTGTATTTGCTCAGATGGATTCAATTGCAGTTGCAGCAGATATGGTAGAAGCTAATAAAGGAAAAGATACATTGTGGAGAAGTAGTATTGCATTTGGTATCAACTTCTCTAATGTGGGTTTAAATAACTGGTCTGGTGGTGGTCAAAATGCTATGTCTTTTGTAGGAGTAGTTGTTGGGTCTATTGCATACGATAAAGATCGTATACATTGGAACAATTATTTGGATATCGCCTATGGATTTCAACGTTTAGGTAGAAAGACAGCACCATTTAGAAAAAGTGATGACCGTATTTACTTCCAAACGAAGTTTGCGTACGAACAAACGAAGAAATTACGTTATGCTGCATTAGCTGATTTTAGAACCCAGTTTGCAGAAGGATATAAATATTATGATGAGGTTAAACCTGATTCATCTGTAAAGATATCTAACATATTAGCTCCAGCATATTTGACAGCATCTCTAGGTTTGGAGTATTTACCCTTTGCGAGTACAAGTATTATATTCTCTCCTGTGGCGGCTAAATACACCATTGTAAATGATGCTGAATTATCTGCTCAAGGTGCTTACGGAGTTACGCCAGGTACAACGTTAAGGAAAGAATATGGGGTTTCTATGATGATAAAGTATAAAGCGGATATTGTTAAAAATGTAACCTTTGCTTCGCAGTTATATTTATTTAATAATTATACAAATTTTAATGTAGATGTGTTCTGGGATTGCTTCTTATATTTAAAAGTGAATAAATATTTAACAACGACCTTTACTACCAACCTTATTTACGATGACGATATCAAGGTGTCTCGTGATAATGGATCAGTAGGACCTGCAGTTCAATTTAAAAATGTACTAGCAGTAGGACTTGTTTATAAACTGAATGGGTACGGAGTAAAATAGTTCTTGGAATCTTTTCATAAAAAAGGCTTTATACAAATAGTATAAAGCCTTTTTTATGAAATTTGATGTACGATGTTTGCATTTCAATTGCGTATTATATTATAATTGAATGCAATTATAATATATTTCATATCAAACAAATGATATCTGTTACATAATGTATTTCTGACATGTACAAACAATGAAATTAATATTCATTTTCTTTTAAGATGTAATGATTTTTGCTTTTATAGGACAGCCCAGGAAAAGCATCTATAGAAATTATTTTTAAAGGCGTTCCTGTCCATACTTTTTGTGCATTTACAGCATCTTTAGGTTGCAATATGGTAATGTGTGCATTACTTTCTTCACCTACTTCATCGTGTGTGAAATGGTATTCGAATGTTTGAAGATCCATTTTAGAAAATTGATTGTTTACAGCATATTTTTTTTGAGAAGGGAATAATTGTATTTTAATTATATGGGTACTACAAACTTATTAGTTGATAAACGAATAAATATCGGGTAAAACATATCTTTTTGAATCAAAATGGTATCATTGTGTTTTAAGTCAAAAGAAAAGTAACCACTGTCATTTGAAAATGTAATGAAGTCGTGCTCGTGTAAGGATTTAATTTTAGCTCCTTTAATTGCATTACCCGTAGTTGCATCCGTAATGTTGATATGTATGTTTTGAGCATATAATATATAGGAACAAAATAAGGATAGAAAAAGCAAATAGATACGTTTCATAGAATTAATTTTTTAAAATGGAGAACATTTTTTTTGCTCGATCTGTAGCTGATTTATGTTCAATCATTGGTTGAATATACGAAGAAGTTCCATACTCTGGCACCCATTTTTTTATATATACAAAATCCGGATCAAACTTTTGTTGTTGCGCAATTGGATTGAATATTCTAAAATAGGGTTGAGCATCCGCACCTGTCCCTGCTGCCCATTGCCAATTGCCATTGTTTGCAGATAGATCGTAGTCAAGTAATTTCTGAGCAAAATAGGCTTCTCCCCAGCGCCAATCTAAGAACAAATGTTTGGTTAAGAAACTCGCAACAACCATTCGTACGCGGTTGTGCATATGACCTGTTGCGTTCAATTCCCGCATTCCAGCATCAACCAATGGATATCCTGTTTGTCCATTACACCATTTTTCAAAATCGTCTGCATCCGTTCTCCATTCAATGATATTAAATTTGGGTTGAAAGGAATTCGTAACAACATCTGGGAAATGATACAAAATTTGCATGAAAAATTCTCTCCAAATCAATTCACTTAACCAAACTTCATTTAAGGGTTGTGACTTTATTACTTTTTCACGTATGCTAATAGTTCCAAATCTAAAATGTATACCTAATAAGGAAGTTCCATCTGTTAGAAATGGAAAATTACGTGTTTTGTCATATTCTTGAATTGTTTTTCGAGCAATATGAATGGGAGGGATGGTAATGGAAGATTCTTTAAATCCCAAGCTTCTTAATTCAATCATGAGACTAGGACTTAAGGGGTGCAATGCAGACAATAATTTTTCGGAAGTGAAAAAATGTATGGGGTTGGTTTTTAATTTTGCCAACCATTTATTTTTGTAAGGAGTGTAGACACGATACGGTTTGCCAGAATCATTTAATATTTCATCCTTTTCAAAAACCACTTGATCTTTATAGGAATGGAAAGAAATAGAGTGGGTGCTGGCAAACGCCGCAATATGATTGTCGCGGCTTATAGCATTGGGTTCATAATCCCTATTACAATAAATAGCTTTAATCGTATACGTGTCTGAAAGTTGCTTAAACACATTCAAAACAGTATCTTTAAAAATGAGAAGATCTCGATTTAGTGCATTTAATTCTTTTTTAATAGAATGTACTGTTGAATGAATAAACTGTACCCGAGCATCTTTTTTATTCTCTAATTTTGATAAAATATCTGTATCAAAAATAAAGATAGGAATAACAGGTAGTCCACTTTTTAAAGCATGATATAAACCTGTATTGTCGTTTAATCGAAGATCTCTTCTAAACCAAAAAATAGCAATTTCCTTTTTCTCCATCATACGTATTGTTTCCCTTACAACAATTTTCAATAGGAATTGTTTGAATTTATTCTTCTTCTTTATAAGGCGTCCAATATTGCTTAGGAGCTTTGCGTTTCTTCTCTTTTTTAGGATTTTTACGTTTAAAAATTTCGCTTATTTTGTCAAATCCTTGTGTATGGAAAATACTCATGCCTGCTGCCATTGTTGGGTTTGCTGCTGTTGAAGTAATTAAAGCATTTTGATTTATTTTATTGTATACTTTTGCTTTTAAATTTCCACTTTTACTTAAGACATATTCAACCGTCCATTCACCAACAATGCTCGTTGCAGCACTTGCGGTATTGGAATAATTTCCACCTTGATGTGAAATACGAAGTCTGCCATCTAAAGCAGTATATGCAAACCGCATATTAAATGAATTTAATCCATTTTTATCCAAAGTTGTTAAGTCTACATTGATTTCTAAATTGTCATCAAATTGAGAAACAAAACTGCTTAATTGATTGGAAAGAAGTTCACTTAAATTTGCATACGAGCCAGATGTACTTGTTTTAGTACCATTGTCATCTGTTCCACCAATACGAGTCAATTGTCTAAGTACAATTAGACTAAAGGCTTGTCTATTCATTTCAGAAGGGTTTCCAGCTACATAGCTTTCGAAACTCGTAACATATTGGGAGAATTGTCCTGGATATTTATTTTCAATTTTTAATCCTAAGTTAATTTCAGGGTTCGTAAGATCTCCTTTCAATCCCATCAATACATTCACAGGATATTTTCGTTGCGCATCAGGAGAGGCCATTATTGGGTCATCACTAGGTACAGTAAAGGTTGGTTTCAGCGAAGTATAAATCCGATATCGGGTATTGATGTCCAATAATGCTTCATAAGGGTCTCCTTGCCATTTAATACTACTTCCTGGATCAATTGTAAATTCTTTGTTAATAATACCTGCTAAGGTGAAGTTGTATTTACCTCTAGTAATTTCATAATTACCAAACATATTAAATTCACCTCGTGTATCAATGGTCATACGCATATTGCCTTTCCCATTCCCTCTAATAATGTCGCCTGCTTTCTTGTCGAAAATAATTTCAGCATAGGCATCCGGAGTAATTTCAAAATTAAATTCCATTTCAACTCCCGATAAATCTACTTTTCGTTTTTTAGATAGATTGGTTGCTTTTCTATTTGGATCTACAAAGCGTATATAGCTTTCGTGCTCAGCACCTGCATAGGTATTTAATGGTATAAATATTTTAGTATCGGGTTGCGATTTCGCATTGGCAATAATTTTTATTTTATTCAATGCTCCTATGATTTCCCAGTTTCCAGTTACATAAGCTTCTCCATAAAAAATATCACCTTGGTCTTCACTTAAATTTAAAGCTTGAAAACCGGTATTGTCTTTAATTTCTCCTTTAAAGTCTAATACAAAATCTTTAAAGTGTGTATGATTTAAACCTCCAGTAATGAGGCATGTTTTATTACGTACATCTTTGAGCTGAATTTTATCAAATGAAATACGATCATTTTTAAGTTCAATTCGATCAGAGAAATGGTAGGTGGTTCCTATAAATGGTATGGTAAACTGTCCATCTTCTACGTCAATACTGCCTTTAACGATAGGTTCTGAAAGTGTTCCAGTAATCGTTGCATATCCTGTTGCTAAACCACTAATATTAGTAAATACATCTTTTGCAATTGCATTAAGGGGAGAAATATCTGTTTTTGTAAAACTGGCAACTAAATTCATGTCTTCACTGTGCTCTGTATTTTCAGGAATATAATACCCAGTTAATTTGAAAATATTTTCCGATTTACGTAGAATATCAACATCCATGTTCATTCGTTTGGCTTCCGTACTCCATCCTGTTTTGCCTTCAACATCGCCTATGTATAAGGTATCTATATTGAAATTTGTAATAGATACTTTGCTATCCACATTTGATTCTCCTAAATGTAAATTGCCATCAATAATTCCTTTTAACTTTATAGGAGTTACAAAATGAGCAAAATCTTCAATATTGATTTTCTTCATCAGCATGCTACCATTGGTTTGTCCATTAGCTGATTTACCTGCCAAGGTAATTCGTTGATCTAAATTGAAAATAGATATACTATCTAGTATGATGCTTGCACTGTTGAAATAAATTTTACGATCATTCTCAAAAGCCCAGTTTTTATCTTTAATTAGTAAATTAGAATTTGTGAACGTTATAATATTGTAGGGTTCAAACAAATCTATTGTACCAGAAACCTTTGTACTGTTAGTCGCATTTTTTTGTTTTGCATTGAAATAAAAATCTGCATGTTCTCCTGCTAAAACGGATTCTAAAATCAAATTTTCAGTTTGTATAAAGCTTGAGTTTATTTGATTTTCGGAGGTAAACGTTACATTCCCGAGTACTTCAGAACTATCGTTTCTTTGAGAACAAAATAAATTGATTTTGTTTTTTCTAAATTCAAATCCTTTATAGTAGATGGTGTCGATCAATGCAAAGGATTTAATTATTTTAGTTCGGCCAGAATTAAACCGACCTCTGATTTTTGATTCCCCAGATATATATAAACCAGGCGTATATATATTCAAAAACGAGTTTATATCATGTAATTTTATATCATAGGTAGCATGATATTGATTTTCTTGATGGGAAACTTTGTCTTTATAATACTTAACCACATTTAAACTGTCGCCAGAGATACTTTGAATTACTTCTTGAGCAAATTCGCTGAAATCATGCGCTATTATAGTGGGTTTGAAATTCCCTTTAATGGATGCACTGATAACATCTGAATTTATTTCTATGATGCGTGTTGTGTCAGAAAGTATATCGGATTGCAGATGCAACGTGTCAATAAAAATCTCTTTATTTTTGTCATATAGTAAATACGTATTGGTTAAATAACCATTCCCATATGCATCATCTATTTCTGACCCTTTGAAATCAATATTCAAATTCGTTTTAACTAATAAATCATGATCGAATGCATTCAAATGGAGATTTCTTATTTGTGCTTTATCACAATTTACCTTTACTTGAAGAATTTTTTCTGCTTGTCTGTAATCAAGCATGCCATCAATTTGCATTACTAAATTTGAATCAGCAATATCTGCATGTCCATTGAATAGTGCTTTTTGAAGAATCGCATCGGTATGAATGTTTTTGTAATTATATGTATTAAATTCTATGGATTGTATTGTAGCAACCATATCCATTTTTAATTTATCAATATCAAAGCCAACACCACTTATTTTTCCATCCATGTTTAGGATGCCAAATTTGTCATTTTGAATCAATTTGCCGAATGCTAAATTTTTAGTTACTAATCTGCCAGAATAATAACTATCGTCCATGATGTTATCTTTAAGATTAAACGACATGTCTGTTTTGGCGTAACCGATAGCAGTATTAAGAGCAGCATTCGAAACAAAGTTTCTTGGGAATCCATTAAACTCAATAGATCCTTGAAAATATTGAGCAATTCTTAATGTATTGTTTACATCTTGGCTGAAAAAATTACTTAAGTCACCAGATGATAAATATACATTTTTAAAATCTGCATCGATATATGTTTTCTGAAAATCAGGTAAGCCATCCATGTGTAGGCTGCCTTTTAAAGAGCTGTTCCCCGATTGTAAATACAAATTGCTGATATTGAATTTACTTACTTTACCAGAAACCTTACCACTAACAGCAACTCTATATGGGTATGCTTTTAGCGCAGGTGCGAAGTGTGCGATGTCTTTTAGGTCAATATAAGAACTATCTAGGGTGCTTGTGATATATGCTTTGGTGTTAAAATCTTTTAAATCTGTAATAGTAGAATAGCTCACGCGAGCATAATTTCGTAGAAAAGAATTACTAATACTGGCATACATGTCATCTAATTCCATGTAGTTATTGCATAAGGTATATACCCCTGCAAGTTTGTGCACACGCATACGGGTATGGCTTTCAATTGTTTTTAAATCATTGATTGCAATCCGAAATGTATCTGAAAATACGTAAAGTTGTTCCGTTAATCCATTGATGCTATCAAAAGAAAAGTGGTTGTGATCAAAGCCAGTAATGGTACCTTCATTGTAATCGTCGTATGCAAAACGCATGTTTACAAGTTTTACATCTTTTATTGTAAAGGGCTTTGTGGCACTTGTTGTGTCGGTACTTGGTCCAATTAAATTGCTTAAACTGTTTATGAATTCGTTGATGTTTAAAAATTCAGAATTTTTATAATTGATTAAATGTACTTCACCATCTTTCAAAACAGCTTCTTGAATTCGGTAGGATAGGGATTTTTCAAAGGTGAAAATTTCATAATCTACTTGAACTTCGCCCAAGTGAATCATACGTGTTTTTTGATAATCAAATAAAGAAACCCCGTAGACAGTTATGTGATCAAACCAATCAATTTCTAATCGTTCAATTTCGACTGTATAATGTAAATATCCTGATAATTGTTTGCTTGCAAGCTCGGCTACCTTTTTTTGTACATAAATAGTTTTGAAGCCTATTACAATGATTGTTAGTAAAATGAGTAAAAAAAGCACAGTATAAGAGACCGTTTTTAAAACGCTCCTTATGAAAATTCTGCTAAAATTCTTTACTTGAGTATTCAATCTATGTCAGTTACACTATTAGCAATCGAATCTTCCTGTGATGAAACAGCCGCTGCTGTGATACAGGATGGGAATATACTATGTAATATAGTCGCTTCGCAGACAATTCACGAGAAATATGGTGGAATTGTGCCAGAATTAGCTTCAAGGGCACATCAACAACATATAATCCCAGTTGTGTCTGAAGCACTCCTACAAGCAAATATACAAAAATCAGACCTGAATGCAGTAGCCTGTACCTCAGGACCTGGATTATTAGGCGCATTATTAATTGGAGTTTCTTTTAGTAAGGCATTTGCCTCTGCTTTAAACATTCCGGTAATAAAGGTAAATCACATGAAAGCCCATATTCTAGCGCACTTCATTGATGAACCAAAACCTCAATTTCCATTTATTTGTTTAACCGTAAGCGGTGGACATACACAATTAGTTTTGGTTAAAAACTACCTAGAAATGGAAGTTGTTGGCGAAACCCAAGACGATGCCGTAGGGGAAGCTTTTGATAAAACAGCGAAGTTGATGGGCTTGCCTTACCCAGGTGGACCATTAATCGATACCTATGCCAAACAAGGTAATGGTTTGATGTTTCCGTTTCCAACGGTAGAAATGCCAGGCTACAATTATTCCTTTAGTGGAATAAAGACAGCCTTCATGTATTTCTTGAAAAAGAATACAGCGATAGATTCTGAATTTATTCAGAAAAATTTAAACGATATTTGTGCTAGTGTGCAGCATGCCTTAGTTGAGGTTTTGATGCGTAAATTGAATCGATTGGTTCGAGAAACGGGCATCAAGCGTGTGGCAATTGCTGGTGGCGTATCAGCAAATTCTGGTTTACGCGCAGCAATGGTGCGGAAACGCGATGAAGATGGCTGGGATATATTTATTCCTGCTTTTGAGTATTGCACAGACAACGCTGCAATGATTGCTGTTGCAGGCTATTATCAATATTTAGAAAAAGATTTTGCTACTTGGGATTTGTCTCCAGAACCGAGGATGAAAATAGGAGGCACAGTATAGAGATGGGTAAAGAAATACTTAAAAACGTTAACATACGAAATAAAAAAGCATCTTTTGAATACACATGTTTGGAGACGTATGAAGCCGGAATTGGATTAAAAGGTACTGAGATAAAAGCCATTCGGATGAGCACAGCT
>ERZ724508.1074-NODE-1074-length-17319-cov-6.742006_pt1 | contig 17319 bp, 23 predicted proteins | sample MGYA00376041_ERZ724508 | MGnify/ENA primary metagenome ERZ724508 (study PRJEB28724, sample SAMN07190887) | wastewater metagenome | isolation source: effluent of sewage treatment plant in Hong Hong | place: USA: Christiansburg, Virginia | collected 2016-03-01 ...
GATTGTTACAGGATCAATGCAGAGGCACCTCCTCCGACATTGCAGATGGCAGCCAAACCGAACCTTCCCTTGTTCTGATGCAGCACTGTAGCTAAAGACTGGATAATGCGGGCACCACTCATGCCAATAGGATGGCCCAGCGATATGGCGCCACCATTAACGTTTATCTTTTTGGAATCTAGTTTGAAGAGTTCCATGTTGGCAAGGACGGTCGCAGCAAATGCTTCATTGAACTCGAAGAAATCGATTTGATTTACTGATAGGTTTGCCCGTTTCAGAGCCCCCTGCGCAGCGTGAAATGGAGCGACACAGAAATCCACTGGTTAGACTTCAGCATCTGCATAGCTAACTATCCTTGCGAGGGGCTTCAATCCCAGCTGAAGCATCTTCTCTTCCGACATGACAACTACGGCTAGAACATCCCATACTGATTGCACAGGCTCCATCATTGAGTTTAGATGAATTTCCAGCAGTGACAGATCCGCCTTCCTTAAATGCAGGCTTCAACGTTCGAAGTTTGTCCTTTTTGTAGCGTTTATACTACTCATCTTCGGAGAGCACCTTTGGGATGGGTACCACTTAATCCTTGAACTTGCCACTTTTAATGCTGTTAATCGTTCGTTAGTACGATTCTACAGCGAAATCGTCCTGTGCCTATCGAGTGAACTTAAAATCTGCTACAGTTTTCTCAGCGCACCTTCCCATAGCAAATTTGCTTGCAGGGTCGGTGAGGCCATCCATAGCAACGGCATCTATGAGCTTTTGATCACCAAAGCTGTGCCCTTTGCGATGCTACAATAAGAAATTGCTTACGTTGGTGACATAGAAAGGTGCGTTTGACATACTTTCGAAGCCTCCAGCTACCACGACATGAGCCTGACCTAACGCGATGCTCTGTGCCGCCAACATTACCGATTTCATTCCGGATGCGCATACCTTATTGACCGTCGTGCAGCACACGGAAGTTGGGAGACCGGCTTTGAGTGCTACCTGTCTTGCTGGTGCTTGCCCCAATCCAGCTGACACCACGTTGCCGAGTATCACTTCATCGACAAGCTTTGGATCGAGATTGATTGACTGAAGAGCTCCCTTGAGTGCAACTGCACCCAAGTCTGTGGCTGACAGCCCACTTAGTGACCCAAGATATGATCCGATAGGTGTACGTTTGCTTGCGACAATGAAGATCTTTCGCGATGGGCCCTCCATAAAGATTAAATTAGTGTGTGCGTCATTAACAATCAAGCGCATTTTGATTCACAGCGAATTTCAAATCAAGATCTTCCGATCGGATAAATATAAAATTTCGGTCAGGAATGTATAAGGCGCTCCAAGGTCCATTTTAGCTAGGATCCCTCAAACTTCGTAACCGAGTAGTGATGGCTGCGATGACGAGGATGCGCACTGATCCAGCTACGGGTGTGCCCAATGATCTCATGCTGGAGTATTACTCACAAAGGGCTACTGGTGCTGGGCTCATTCTTACCGAGTGTGCAGCTGTATCCAAACGAGGTGAGGGCTTCCCAGGAGCAGGCAATCTTTACACCAAGGAACACGCTGAAGGTTGGAAGAGGGTCGTCAACTCTGTGAAATCCAAGGGTGCTCACATGTTCGCTCAAATTTTCCATGCTGGCAGGAATAGTCATCCCTTTATGACAGGAGGCCTCGATCTATGGGCTCCTTCAGCAGTCGCCATCACCGGCCGGATTCCAGGTCAAAAAATCTAATACGTCGCTCCGAAAGAAATAACTCTGGATCAGATTAAAGAACTAAAAGAACAATTTTTGAATAGTGCCAAGCTCGCCAAGGACGCTGGATTTGACGGTCTCCAACTACATGGAGCCAACGGCTACATCATTGATGAGTTCATTCGGTCGCACTCCAACCGGCGTACTGATATCTACGGGCAAAGGTATTCGCTTATGCTAAGTTAGTCCCGAAAATCGAGCAAGGCTGGCACTGGAACTTGTCGATATTGCTTTCAGCGTCTTCGATAAGAGCAGAGTATCCATCAAGCTGTCCCCAACAGGACGCTATGGTGACATGTTCGATGCCAACCCCAAGGAGACCTATAAGTATTTGCTGAAGGAACTGACGAAGAGGAAGATAGGAAGCGTATAACTAATGCGACCTGACGGCGAGATGCCGCTGTATGGACACCAACCACCTTTGGAGCAGTTCCCCGATGCTGTAGCATTTTTCAGATAGCACTACAACGGCGTGTTGATTGGCAACCAAAGCTACACACCTGAGACAGCTGATAAGGACATAAGCAATAAGTTGGTTGACTTGGTTAGCTTCGCTCGTCTCCACATCGTAAATCCCGACCTATCAGAACGTATTGCTAACAATTGGCCACTCCAAACAAAGCAGGACCTTAAGACTTGGTTCACAGGTGGTGCTAACGGCTACACAAGCTATCCACGCCATTCCACCAAGTGACCCTCGTGCATAAATTATAACAATAATAATTCGAATATGCTACGGAGCTACCAGTACCAGTTCGATCTTGACCTTGATCGTGTGCATCTGGAGATCCCGTTTGCGTGTGCAGTAGAGCTATGGTGGAGAAAGGGCAACAAAAAGATCACTACGAAGAGGCGCATAGAACTCACAGGAAGGTAAAGGTGGTTCGATGTTGGAGAAAGGCTAAGCATGATAGCCACATGCCACTGTGACGGTGTAGGCTTCGTCGGAAAGCCATCGATAATCAATGTGGTAATCGTAACAGCCAACAACCCAAATAAGTCCGGTGGGTATCACTCGCTGGAACTTACCGATGTGCTGAAGGTGACAGATCCACTGAATCCTGTCAGTAGAAGCTACGATGTGAGCATACAAAACTGTCCAACAGCCAACGGTCGTATGCAATTTGGCCTATCAGCGAAGTGTCTGCATGAAGTGATGCCCAACCAAAGCTTCACAGTGGAATCTGGTGGGTTGAATACTCCCACGCGTAACCAATCAGTCGATATGACCTTCCGTGCGGAAGAGCTCGATGGGCATATACTCGCGAGTGGCGGTGGCCTCGCTGAACTAGATTTTAGCTTCCAGCAGACACCTTTCCATAAGAATCGAGTTCAGGTGCAGCAACAATTCGTCGGTAATTTAACCATGCCAACTGTATTACCCTCCTCTCGGCCTGCCGACAACGAAACCTTCTACCAACTGCTCGAAACCAAGAGAAAGCTGGATGAGCGGAACATGTAATTTGCAAAGCTTCATAACGATTTCATCCTTCAAATGGAAAAGCTAAGGCACGCAGAAACCGAATCGAAGCACAGGGAAGTGAGAATGATGAATGAAGTCAACATGCTGAATGAGTAAGTGGTTCGGTTGAAGAAGCAGTTGACCGATCAAGCAACGGTATCGTCCTAGCATGCACTGGTGGTTGCTCGTTCGAAGGAGTAGCTGAAGAAGGCGGAGGTGGCTTCGCATAAGCTTGATTAGCTGCAAAGTGAAGTATACCGTAAGCAGGCCGAGTTAATCTGTATTGAGAATACAATGAGCAATAGGCTTAAGGAAGCAGTAGCAAATAACGAGAAGCTTACCGAAACGATTAGTGGGTTGAATAGTGAAACTCGCAGCCAATACTAGCGACTGAGGGAGTTAGAACGGCAGAAACTGCAGCTCTAGACTCAAAGTCTGAGGGAGAAGGAAGCCGGAGACTTAAAGATTAGAGTGCTCGAAGAAAAGGCAAAGGAGAAAGACGCCATCATCGATGTCGTACGGAAGGACTTCGAGAAGTTTTCGATAGAGAAAGTGGAGATGCTAAAACGACTGAAGGAAGCCGAGTAAACGAACAAGTGCCTATCACAGCAACTGTCTATTTCCAACAAAGAACTTTAGCTGGTCAGGCAGTAGCAACGGGTAAGACTGACCTAACAGTCCACACTGGTCGAAGAGATCAAAGCCCAGAAGGACAAACTAAAAGCTGAGCATGATTACGTCGTGGAAGAAATGCTCAAACGTATCAAGGCACTCGAATAGGTATTGGAATCAAAGTCGATAGCGTTGTCTGAGAAGCAGCAGCTCATGGATAAGGCAAAGGACTATGTCAATTTCAAGGAAGAGGAGATCCAACGAAGGGATCAATTCATCGCACGTGCAAAGTAGTACCTCCAAGATAAAGAGGCAGAAATGAACACTCTCAAGGCACAGCTCACCAAGCATGAATAGACTATTTCAGGGCTGCGTACCATCGCTTCAGATAGATAATAGAAGCTCAAACAGCTATAACTTCGATTGGATAGCACCAAGTCATAGTCCTCGACTGTATTGACCGAAATGCGCAGCGAGAAGTAGGCATCTGCCAAACGTCAGCAGTAACTATCGCTGCAGTTACAACGACAGAAAGAGTAAACGGAGCAGCTGCGAGCCGAGATCAATGCCAAGTCAGCCTACTGCTTGCAGGTACAATTTGAAGGACAATAAACGCTCCTAAAAGTTAACGAGCTGGAGCTGAGACTATAGAATAAAGAGAGGTAGCTGTTCTGTTTGCAGGAGCAGCTGCAGGTCAACGAAACAGACAATGAATCGCTATCGGAACAGATGCAGCAGCGCATGCAGGAGACTATGAAACAGAACGCTCAGTACCTCGTGCAGATCAATATCTACTCAAGGGAGGTCAAGAACATGCAGGAACTGCTGTAGCGGGCAGAGAAGAAGCTGATGAAGCTGGAGGAACGGGAGAGAAGCAGAACACTGGCAGACCAAAACTCTCAGGGCTCCCGTTAACCATTAAAAGAGAATAGTCTGGCCGATCATACCCTATAACGGTCGAAATACGCCTCGTTTGTTGGTGAGGATAGTGCTCCCAATAGTCGGGTGGCCTGAACCACGCAACCCTGATACTTCCCGAATTTGTGCAACATAGATATACGAACCCAGAATCAGTTGAGTTACGCCATGAGTTTTTCCATCTGCCCACGATCGATATTGAGGAAGCTCTGACGGCACATCGGGCAGGTAATGGATAGTTTGAGCCAGGCCTGGATGCAGAAGCTATGGAAATGATGCATCTCGTTGCAAGGTAGAGTGATAATCTTGTCGTCAGCATTGTAGGCGAGTAGACATACCCTGCACTCGTGCTAACCCTTGACTTCAGCAGGTCGAAAACGTTTGGGTTTGAGCGTGCGTATAAACTTCGCGGAGTTGATTCTGAGTAAGCATAGCCTCACTAAGCGAACTATTCCGTAGAAGGGGAGGAATACCGCCACTACAACTGCAATAACGTAGATCTACACGTACTGGTAGGTACCAATGATGAGCACCACCATCATATACTTATCGAGGAGCCACGAAGGCCGTTCCAGCTACCAGAAGAATAGGTAGAGTGCCCAAAAATGTAGTGCCTGGTACAAAGCGAATGATAGTCTTGCAGTTATCAGCAGCGGGATGTTCAACTGTTGCGCCTGATACTTAATCTGCACTGCCATGATGTTGATCTTCTTGTCGTCGTGGTCAGGGTCTACCTCCTGATTATTGAAATCGAATATCTCACGGTTTACGCTAGTTTCGATGGTGACTGGGGCATGTTACTCTGGAAGTAGGTTGCTTCTGCTCACGAACTCTACGTGTTCTAAGGTCTCGGCTAACAGCAGGAAGCTGCTCAGGTTGTTAGTTGCCCTTGCCATCAGTCTATATGCTCCGAACTGCAACAGCGAGACAGGAGCAAGCAGCAGACACCACAGCACCGCCATACTGAATGGCATTGATTCTGCCCACAGCTCCACCATAACGAGCACGAGACACATGACCACTCTGGCCATGCTATACAGTGATTGCACCCCATTGATCATACGGAAGTGCTGAAACGCCTTGAAGAACAGTAGGTCACAACGCTGGAAGAACTCCTACATTGGAGGGGGTGCGAACAGGTTGTCTTGTAGACCAGTCTCCACCAGTTCATTCATCCTATCGATTATAGAATTGCAAATGAAACTCCGAGCAGTGAATGAGGTGTATCAAGGTGACGCTACCGCCAATTTCAGCTTGGATTCTTGGTTGATTTAGAAGCCGAGGTGCTCCACAACGCTGTTCTACTTCTTTCCCGGCTCCGATTTTATTAGCAGTGAGCCGAACATGCATACTGGTACCTCGTCCTACCCAATTTAGAAGGCGAACTGCTTGGTTTGGGTCTTGAGGGTGCCGAATTTCGCAGATTTTCCCGTAGCCGTGACGAAGCTGATATACTCGAGATAGTCGGTGGGACTGAGAGTTCCTGTTATGCTTTTTACGTAGTCATCGCCTTCGCATTCGTAGGACATTGGCTAGTAGTAAGGATCTTTCAAGTCCTTGTCCTTGCGGAGATACTCGCCTCCAGGTTTGCGAAACTCGCCCATCTTGTAGACTGACTGGATGCCGCAGATCAACCCAGTGGCCTTATTGATGAACACATTCAGACCAACAAGCTTGGTATTGGTCGCCTTTCCGAGTATGTTCCTGTCTGTGAAACGCTGCCCACGATCGGAGGTCAGCCCAACCTAATCGTGCTTGAGCAGGTGCGTCAGCGTACCCTTTGATTTCTGAATGCTTGTAGCTACTCGTTTGATCTTGGCAGCCTTCATAGCATTTTCGGTTGTGGAAATACTTCGGATAGGTCGCATATTTTCAGGTTTGACTTTGGTTTTGAGCTCTTTGATTTCTCTTTCGAGGTCCTCAATATCATTCTCGCATTCCAGCAGTTTGTTACGACTTGTGAGATTCTTGGTCTGAAATTACTCTTTTTCTTTGCTGAGCTGCTACATCTTTTTTTAGTAATCTCCCTGCATTTTCTTTAGCAGCTTTAGCTCATTCTTTATCTAGAGGTAGCGATCGACGGTGAGATCCTCCGGCTCGTTGGGGCGGGCATCAGCGACACTCGTATTCAGTTCTCGCTCTGGTCTTTCTTTGAGGTTACTACGGTTCTTCAGCTCTTCAAGCTCATCGGCTGAACATCCCAGCTCAATGAGCTCCTTCTCCAGTTTTTTTATGTAATCGTACTGCTTCTTCGCATTGGATTGTTTCATCTTCTCTCTGGCCTCTGAATCCTTGACCCTATCCCTGAGAAACTTAATCTCTTCGTTGAGTTTAAGCATCTGCCCCTCCAACTAATCCCTGAGATTGTTGTCTTTGAGCTTTTTGGCGTGTTCGTTGGAGCTTTTGGTGATTTGCTGAATTTGGCTTCGTAACTTATCGATGTGCTTTGACTTCTCCGCAAAGATCAGCTAGAACTTCTGCATGCGATTGGTCACCAGCCCACCCTCCTGCCCTTCTTCGAGCTTGCGGATTTCCACCTCATAGTTCTTAATGTGCTTGTAGGCGTTCTATAACTATCGCCGCATGTGCTCCTCGCTAGATTAGAAGGGAATCAGCTTATATTCCTTCTTCTACTACTCAGGCTTTTCATCCAGAACTTCTTGGATCTTTATAAGTTCGGCTCGCAGGCGTTGGTTACGGTCCTCAAGGTTCCGCACCATCTGATCCCTACCTCACATGGCAAGTACCTGCTCATAAACTGGTCTGGGCGGTTGGTGGGATGCTTGGATGTAGTCAGCAGACTGTTATTAAGATTTGGCTGCGACATAAATTCGTTTTAGTTGGTGTCCTACCGGTTCTTGCTACGGCCCCGCATTTAATAAAACTATAAGTCAAGTGGAACGCGCAAGTGAGATCTTAAAAAGGCAGGTAATGGAGTCACAAGTCACACCTACTCCACATCGGCGGGAAAGTTGCAATGTTGACGGTACTTCTGGAAGGATTCCTTGCCATTGAGGATTCCCATATTACAGACTGTCAGAGCAATGATCTTCTTATCCTGCAAAGTGCCGGCATTCTAAGTAAGCCTCTTTAATACCTTCAGAGTGCTTTCCAGCAGAGATTCAGTATTGTGCTTCGATTTCAGGTTGAACCTCGAAGTGATTTTGCTAATGTAGATGAGATTTTCAAGTTCAATGCGACTCTTCTTGATCTTGCGGCTGAGCTCCAGACATTTCTGAAATCGCTAGCAAAGGTACCTCGAAATTCTCGAGTGCTTCCTGGTAGAGCTGCATCTTCAGGTAGGTCACTCCGAGTTGGCCATATGTGATACAGTATTCCTACACTTCCTGAGTAAGCAGTTGTGTACGTCGCGCTGTAGAGCCCATTGTAATGCGCTATCGAAGAACTCCAGAGCTTCCTTGTAGCGGTCCAACTTGCGATGACAGATCCCGAGGTTGTAAAGCCCTGCGAAACTATTGTCTCGGTCGGATAGTTTCAGATTTTCCTGGTTGTAGGTTATACTGCGCGTGAGATTACCACGGTAGTACTCGCTGAGAGCCACTCTATTTGATCCAAGTGCCATTCCAATCTTATCCTCCATGGTCTTGGCGAAACCAAGAAATCGTTTGTAGAACTTTGCAGCCAGGTCGTACTCCCTCCTACTTTCATACACAGTGCCGAGAAAGAACGATAAATGAGCTTCTTTTTGAACATCTTCAGCATTGATTCCTGCTTTCGCTCGAACCAACAAGTCACGTAGGTTTGTTCTTCCTTCCTTTATCATGTAGGTGAGGGGAATAGATGGGGCATATCCACTGCCTGGCGCTAAAGTCGAAGCTATTGAGCTGTTAGGCATATCTGGCGGCTGTACCTTAATCATCTCGTCGTAGAAGGTGGAGCCGCCTTCTGCCTCGGGTCCCTCGATCTTCCCGTCGAGGAACTGGATGCCTGCATCGATGTAAGACCGAAGGTCCTGCTGGCGGTCTGGCGACTTACCCCAAGTCTGATTCTATATTCCCTCGTTGGTACTTCATCGTTGCCGATGGAACGATCGGGAGTTCCAGCTTTGGCACCCTCCGGAACTTCCTTCGTTCGAATGTTCCGCAGCACCTCTTCCCTTGGCTGCACGAATATCTCCTTGAAGTTGAGGTAGTCGCTTTCGTAGCGTCGCATAGGCTTAGTCTTGAACTCGTGCGACTAGCCGCCCCGCTTGTTGTGCAAATCACTAAGGATCTTCGGTTAAGAGGGTTGTAGCCGAATGCGTAACCGGCTCCCTCCCACGGCTTCTTGCTGTTTGGCTAGTTCCTCGACGTCTAAGGATGAACTTTAGTAGTACTGTGCAACAGCTACTGGGGAAGGTTCTTGTTCTGCGGCTTCTCGGAAATGTACCGTGAAGGCATGTAATTGCTACGGGGGTCCTTCAGTATTGCCTGCTTGCTGAGCGACGAACTGGAAGCAGCACCACCCGCCTTCTTCATAAGTTTTTGGGGAGTGAAGACCTTGCTATCCTCCATGTTCTCAGCTTATAAGTTAGATAATTGTAGGTGGGGTGGAAAACCTGAGGTGGTGGCTACTTCCAGCAGGACTGTAGTCTGATAGTGCAACCTCCTCCGAAACGAAATTATAAAAAAGGTATTGGATGTCACGTAGGCGACCGATGCCAGTGCTGGTGGGTAACAATAGGCTCCAGAACGACTTTCTGGTGCACTACAATGCTGAGGATGTGAACGATTCAGTGAATGTGCTGGGAAACAATCATGTATGTCGAATCTGCAAGCGGCGCCTTCCGTAGGAATAATCACTCATCAATCCTTGTGGGTGCAGTCAATAGAACAAGTATGTGCATCAATGCTGTTTACTGAGGTGGTTGGCGAATGTAGTTGAGCAGGCACATGCTCGTGGCGAAGATCTCAACAGTAGTTTGAAGTGCGAGTTGTGCTATGAAAACTATAAAGTCAAGCATCAAACCAATCGGAGGTGTAGCTGTGGTATTTTCTGTCGTACTGTCAAGGAGCGGGGCTGTCCGAGCATTGTATGGCCTATACTAGCCTTTATGCTACTGTTAGCAGTGTTGACCCCCACAACAATACTCTCAATGACCGGAGCAAAAGATAGCCTGCTTTTCATAGCAAACTAAACTGCACAGTACGTTGTGCTTGGACTCACGATCCTGTGTTCATTATTGGTGTTGGTATTGCTCGCCGTTTACCTACACAACAACCTGACATACATAGAGATAGTACTGGAGAAAGCTTATAACTTCGACGAGGAGGTTTCATAAGGGAGTAAGACCTCATCATCAGAAGAAGGGCGTATCGATGGCGGACAATACTTCGTCGTAACATGGCGCAATCGCAATAATAATGGCAACACTCGTTGACTCATCGTAACAAACTACTGGTGCTACTATGATTTGCTATGTGGTCAGGTTCATTTGCTAGGCTCCTATGGTTTTTTGTCGGCAGCAGCAGTTTCGGTTGGCTTTTCTTTCAGATCCTTTTCCACTTCGATTTCTTGGGACTACTTTTACTCGCGGATTCGGTCGGATTCCGACTGCCACCAGATGCCCCATTAAGTCGTGGGAAGCTCGTCGATGGATTTGCTCCAATTTCCAAAGTAGGTGGTCCTATCTTGGAACTTCTCGTTTAGCTTGGCACGGATGTCTTCGGTTAGATTACCGGTCTTTTCAAGCTTGTGGGCAAGTGTAAAGACCTCCTTCAGGTTGTCTTGCTTGAGGATCTCCGATTGATAGAGTGCAATATAGGCCTCCCTTGATTCTCCTCCAAGAATGATCCGAGCTTCCAACGCTAAGTTCACAACAAAGTTTACTTCTGAGTTGGTTGCTGTAGTCTTTCGACCACTTCGCAAGTTGCTTCTCGTGGAAGGCGATAATATCCTTCTCCCCTTGCAGAATAACTGCTAACTCCTCTTCTACAATTTTGCGGGTGATTTCATTTAGCGGTCCTTCCCTGAGCAGCTTGTCAACTAGGTTACCACAGAGTATTACGGAAGAGTGCAACCTTGAGCGCATAGAGGTGCTCCTCTTCGGCACTGTGCTTGGTCTTCTGTAGTTTCTTAAGTGCCTTGATACACAACAGGGGTTTCTTGGCTTGGACGAACACATTGATACTCTGCGCAAATGCTTTAAAGTAGAGCTTGTTGAACTTCTTGTTGTTCTTATCGACGTAGTGCACACCCACCACATTCTTGGCAAAGGCTAGGGCTTCCGTATGGGCTGTCACTCCCGAATCCTTGTCGTTGAGTTGTTTGAGATATTCCTCGCCACTGTAGTCGATCTTCTTGCGGTAGATTTCTTTCGGGTCAGTTTATTCCTCCACTACGACTTTCTTCTTCTTTTTCTTCTTCTTGCCATCATCAACTTCCTTTTTTGGCTCTTCAGGTTTAAAGTAAGGGAATTCCAACAGTCCCTCGATCATCAGGCCGGCTGCCTCGATATACTTCCTGTCGTTGTGAATATCGTCCATGTACTTGATCAATTCAAGATATTCCTTGAGGTTCCACTTTCTCAGTGAAAAGCTGTGGAAGTCGTACTGATCTTCATACATATCGGAGAACTGTTTATGGACCATCTTCAAGTGACGTAGACCAGCTCCGAAGTTTCGTAGACGCAAGTGGCTCCTGCCCTCCTCAATTTCATACCACATGTTTTGCAGTTCGTAGGTGGAAGACTCGTCCTTCATGAAAAGGCGCATCATCTCCTCTGCTTGGTTGATCTTACCGCAGAAGAATAGGTACTTCACACACAGATTGTTCATGTAGCGATCCCCAAGGTCGAGTTTACGGGCTTCATTGATTGCTTGCACGGCTTCTTTCATGTTGTGCATTAAATAGTGAATTTTGCCTTTTGTAATGTAAAGTTATGGGATCGTGACGGTGTGGGCAATGCATCTCTCAATAAGTTCCAGCGCCTCTTTGAGAGATTCGAACTGTGTGGACATATGCTGGCTTTTGAGGAACATGCTCCAGAGGTACTCCGATGGGGAATCACTCTCCTCTCCGTTCGGGTATTTGCCCTCCTTCAGACTGGCTTCCAGCTGGGTAAACACTTCTCCGATCCATTGAGCTCGTTCACTAGAGTTGTAAAGTTCTCTGATTTCTCTGAAGAGGCTAATAATGTTTTTCCGGTAGTACGGCACAACAAACTTAATGAACTCCTGCTTGAACTGTTCTTTGTCGTTGATGCTGTTGAGGTAGTGTAAGTGAGCCACTTTCGATTTATACTTCTCGTAAAGCTCTTTGTAGAAATCTCCGCATTTCTCCTTCTCAACCTTCAGCAATTGAGCGTAGTCATTGATGTAGTCGTCGTTGTCGGGGAACTACTTCACCAAACTTTCCAAATTCTAGCGAGCCTCCTCATCCTTATTCAGCTTCGCGCAAGCCCTGACCAGCATCTCTCGGTAGACCACACGGTCAAGAATCTTGGCGCTTGTCTTTTTCAACTCTGCGTAGAATTCAGGGTATTGGCCGGCATGTTCGTAGACCAGACAGCGGTAGATATTGTAGCTTGAGATTTCTGGACGGCGCATATTAGCATTGATTAGCAATGTTTCGATGGATCCGAGGCTCTTCAGAACATCGGCAAACTCACCTTTCATATGATTGGCTAAACAGTAAGCCAGCCAGTTCTGCAGCAGGTTGGGTCTGTGCTTTAGCATTTCGAAGCGACTGTGGGTGTGGCCAACATGGTCACGAATTTGTATTTGCATCAAGGCGGTGTCTCGCATAATCTGTACATTGTTGGGATCGGTCTTCAGGGCGAATTGGTAGCACTTGATAGCCTCCTGATAGTCACGCTTTTGATGCAGCAGCATACCGTAAGTGTGCCAGCACATTTGGCTCTTCATCTTGCTCTTGAAGACTGCAGCCTTGGCCTGCGCTAGTCCTTTGTCCTCCTCACCGGAGTGGAACAGAAACAGCGCATACATGGACATCGTATCGGGATGGTCGGGCACCACTGCCAATAGTTTCTCTGCATTCTTCAAACCACGTTTGTAGTTTTTGGCTTCGAAGAGTTTCTGAGTTGATTGATGGACTTACCGCAAGCTCCTTAAACTCATTAAGGTTGCGTCCGGTGAGCTGTTAACTTCCCTGCCCACTCATGAAGGATGTTGTTGATAATTATTAGTATCTTCGTTGGGAATGGGTGTGGCGGCAATAGTCCACATCATTGATTCATATTCCAGATGCGAACTCAGGACAATCCAACGAACTAACATATTTGAGTTTATTGTTGATAATAACTGCTGAATACTGAACGCAAGTGAAACAAGGAATGGGATGGATTGGCGGGGATGTTTGGTTGTGTGATATTCTGATGCCAGGGAACTATCGGCAATGTCCCGGTCTGCTATTGTACCTAAGGCTTGACATGCTGGCATAGCTCTCCACCAGAACGGATGATATTCAGTGCGCAGAACTACAACCCCTCCGATTTATTGTTGAAAGCCGCGAAGATTTGTCAGCGAATTATTAAACATTCCTTTGATGTCCACGTTCGTTAGTGCTGGAAGCCACCAGAACTCTACCATCCGTGTTGCTGGTAGCTCTCTCAATTACCTGAGCAGCAGCTCAGCAGCATCCTCTGAGAGCAAGAAAAACCCTCTTCTCCAGGAAGTTGACGCCGAGCTCAAGAAGCTGCGCACCCAGTTGGATTCGGTGGCAAAGGCTGACACCGGCTACAACCGCACTGTCAATCCCGAGGAACCTCGACAGTACGGCTACAACCAGCCAACTATCTTAAATTCATCATCGTCGGGCCTCAATAAAATTGGAACCAACGGCTCCTTTGCCGGTGGCGATGGAAACAGTTCGTCGGTGCAACGGTTCAGCCAGAGCTTCGAAATTAAACGAGATGTGAGTCAGAGCCAAATGGATCGGGCTAAACCCAGCACCGGAATAGTTCAGCCACAGCAGTCCAACCAGGTCGGGCAGTCCTACCAGCAGCCGACCTACTCCAACACCACGCTATATGATCCACGAAACCGAGTGGAGAGTGTTCTAACAAGCTCACCACAAAAATCAATGACTCCGGTTGCACCATCTCGAGTGCTTGACGGTTCTTTCGAAGTCAGGAGGCTTGGAGACAGCTCATCATGGCAGACCGATTCATGGGAGGAAAGGCAGCGCCAGGAATCCAATCGCCAATCGATTCCAGTGAGAGATCAGTTCAATACTGCAGCCACCACCCGCATCGAGCCAACTCGATTCGAAGTTAAAAAATACGAGCCTACGAACACGACTAGCAGTGGGAACACCACCAGCTTCAACCAACCCTACTCGAATAACACTCCGACGAGCATTGGCTTCAGTTCAAGCAACAGCAGCAGTGTACTGAAACCATTAAGCGCTTCGCCAACTACGAGCAACAACTACAGTTCATCAAGGTATCCACCAAGCACTTACACCTCAACAAACAATGATAATACCGGTTATGGGACTACCAACAGCTACGGGAACACCAACAGCTACGGGAACACCAACAGTTATGGTAATACCACTCCCAATAGCTATAGCACTACCAACAACTATAACAACAACTACGGAAATACCACAACCTCGAACACCACAGGCAATACCGACACCAGCAACTATGGAGTTAATAGCTACAACAACTACAATGCTCCATCAAGCCAGCCTGCCAAGGTTGAGCCAACTACCTCTCCCATTACGCCAGTCAACTAGTTTGCAAAGCTCCGCATGAAAACGGATGAACTCCCAACAAATTCCGAGCAACCATTGAACAATAGTGGTATTCACACTCCAGTCTACGAGTCCATTAGACGAAGTCAAATGCTCGAAAAGGATAAGGAAATTACGAAACCATCCACTGCTGTTCCAGCTACCAATCAGCTCACCAGCGCCCCACTCAGCAGGAGCCATGTCAGAGAAGTTCCTGCTGGAGCTGTTCCTATTACTGGCAACTACGAGCCAAGCAAACTCCCTGAACCCAATCGTACAGAATCCAGGAAGGAGCTCATTAGGCTCGATTTGGATGCAGTTTCGGTTTCTTCCTCGAAGGGCGGTCAAAAATCGGGTCGGGCCGGCAGCCCATCTAACTCCGAAAGGTATGATGATTACTCATCTTCGCCATTGAGACGACATGACGAGGAGATTCGTCGTAACGAAGCCAAGAAGTACGCCGAACAAACTGAAAAGATCAATACTCTTACAAAGAGTATCGATACCGTCAACCGGGAAAACGCCAGTCTGAAGCATGAAATCACTAAGCTCAGTAACTAGGTCAAAAAAATCGATGATCTGAAGAGTGAGGTTGAACAGCTTCGTAGCATCCTCATGTAGAGGGATGAGGCTCTGCGTCAAGTGAGTATGCAGAAAGAGGAAGCTGATACGAAGGTTGCACGTCTTGACGAGGAGTTGACCGAGACCCGTCGAGCCAACATCATACAGATGATGCCAGTCACCAACGGTGAAGGTTTCTAGGTCGCTCTCAAGCACCAGCTCGAAGAAAATCTGAGGATTAAGGAAAGGATTAGTGAAAGGGATGCCTAGATAGACCGCCTCCGCGAACAGCTAATGGCCCTCCGCATGGAATCTGATGATTTCAAGCGCGAGTTGGATATCCAGAAGGTCAAGTCCATGTCCGAAGTCAATAACATGCAGACTAACCATGACATCGAACTGCAACGTCTCACCAGCGAGAACGAAAGCCTGCAGAAGGTGGTTACCAGCCTCGATGAGAAACTGAAATTCCTACTGAAGGAGGACAAGAAGAAGGATGAGTTCCTCGTGAACTACCTCAAGGGCAAGGCCAACAACCCTGAAGACAAGGATCTCGTGGTGAACTTCTTCCGTCAATTTGAGGAGGTCCCCAAGCTGGGCATCTCAGAACTCATGAAGCAGGAACGCCAGGTTCAGTCGTAACTCAAGGAGGAGATCAAGCGGCTGGAGTACCAGATTGAAATCGAAAGGCTTGCTCAGAAGGAGCTGAGGAAGCGCTACGATGGCATCAAGCTATATTGATTATTCGATGGAGGATTTCGCATGGTATATTAGAAGTTTGAAAGAGCTGGTCTGCGGTTTGTGCAAAAAAACTCTTATAATTGCAGGACAATAATATTATCGGATGCCTGCGTTAAGGCTTTGGGTTGGGACCATGCTCTTAGTATGGTGCTGCTGCGATATCACAACCTTCGAGAATTTCGTGAGTATCTTCCAGAAGAATTACACGGATAAGTAAGAGTATCAGAAAAGGGAGCGCATCTTTTATGACAACCTCAAGCTGATTCAAGAAACCAACTCGAAGCACTTGGGATACTAGTTGGGCGTGACCTACGCCACAGACCAAACACCAGAATAGTATCTCGGTAAGGAGACATTGACGCAGCACCACTTAATATCGGAGTCGACAAGATTACGCCCGTTTCGAACATCAATGAAGAAGTATTTAAGATCAAGGCATCAACAGGCAGTACCTTCTAACCTGGAGTCAACTGGAATATCAGTGCTTACGTTTCAACTCCAGCACAGCAGGGAACGTGCTCGAGCTGCTGGGCTTTCACGACTGCATCAGCCATGGAAACGCAGGTCTTCTTGTAAACTGGCCAGCGGATAGTCCTCAGCAAACAATTCCTCGTTTCTTGTACCCAATCAAGCGACTGTGCGGGTGGGTACCAACGGTACGCTGCCATTAAGGCATTGACGGGGGTGCCACTTGAATCTGACTACCCATATCAAAGTGCAAAGAGTGGTACTATTACCCCGGTCATCCCCGGGATCTGTTTAGCGAAGAACAAGATTAAAATGGCGTCCACAACAACTTACCGACGCTATCGGCAAATCCCCTACTCAAAGATGAGGCTGCTAGTGGCTCGGGGGCCAGTCATGGCAAGCTTCGCTGCAAGTGGAGACTTCGCTCTGTATAAACGTGGAATCTTTATGTGCCAGCCAGTCCGCGCATCAGCGATTAATCACGCTATCAACGTGATAGGCTATACTGACCTCAACGGAACAATTGGTGGACACTGGATCGTTAAGAACAGCTGGGGACCTGATTGGGGAATTGGAGGATTTGCGTATATTTCCAAATACCATGATTGTGGACTCAAGTATGATGTCTACCAATTCGTGGATTCGTCGGTTGCAACGACAATAAACAAAGGAGGTCAAAGAGGGCTCATTGGACTAGCACTGCTACTGCTGATAATGCTCAGTGGATGCCTCTGATTATTTCTTTTGCTTAAAATCTTAAGACCATAGATTTCATGAACGACGAGCAAAAGAAGAGGGTTGACGCTGAGCTGTTTGGTTCCAGAGTTGGTCAATGGAAGTTCGTAGCTTGCCTTGTAGAGGTTTGGAACGGGCTGTCGGTATCGTATCAGTACCCTGAATCGTTCTTGGACTCGATAACAAACTTGACTTGGCCGTCGAACTCCTTAGCAGTTGACTTTGGTTTGATGAAGGCTGTACACAGTGCATTGGACTCACAAACCCGTATCCTCTGATGTCTTTGGGCTGCCAATGACTTCCGTTTTCCTGGTTCTCCCGAAGGCAGCGGTTCTCTTCATCGAGCTTGCTGATTTTCTAAAGGAACATGTCGAAAAG
>ERZ724508.1075-NODE-1075-length-17303-cov-4.457038_pt1 | contig 17303 bp, 13 predicted proteins | sample MGYA00376041_ERZ724508 | MGnify/ENA primary metagenome ERZ724508 (study PRJEB28724, sample SAMN07190887) | wastewater metagenome | isolation source: effluent of sewage treatment plant in Hong Hong | place: USA: Christiansburg, Virginia | collected 2016-03-01 ...
TTATTTCTTTGCAAATGTCTAAGCTTTTTAATTCAGATTCTAAAGCCTTATCAGCTTCTCCAATATCGATGTAAATTTTATATAAGCACAAATATGAATTAGCCAAGCCTCTTTTATCTCCGTTTTTTTCGCGAATCGTAATACTTTGTTGAATATATTCAATGCCTTGCATATAATCTCCTAGATGAGCATTCGTTAATCCTAAAAACGAATAACTAGCAGCCAGTCCCAATTCATCTTTTATCTCTTTTCTTAGTGCAATACTTTTTAATAATAAATCTTTACTTTTTGTATAAAAGCCTCTATCACTAGCATTTGAATTTTGTAAATAATAGGAGCTTGCTAAACCATTTTTGTCTTCAATAGCTGTTGCTAATTGCACAGTTTCATTTAATATTTTTTCTGAAGACTCAAATTCGTTCAATGCACTTAGTGCTTTTGCTTTTATATTAAGTGCCTTTACAATGTATCTATTATCCTTATCTAGGTTTGATGTTATTGAAATAGCAGAATCGGCTAAAGTAAAGGATTGGTCGTATTTACTTTCGTTATAACAAATGTTGGCTTCGTAACATAATAAGGCAGAGTAGGCAAGGCTTGATTTTTGAACTTCAGATTTTAATCGATAGATTTCTATTTTTGCATCGTTGTATTTGCCTGTCAACGTTAAATTGATGATGTTACTCAATCCATCTTTTATGATTTTATCATCTTTAAAATAATAATCTATTAACCAGGTGTTTTCGCTATTAATAGGCTTTGTTTGCGAAAAACAAAAACTACTTAAAAGTAAAAATATGACAATTAATTTTCTCACTTAATCATAAACTAAACTAAAGATTCAACTGGCGTACACACATTATTTTCGCATACATAGCACTTTAATTTGTCTTTAAAAATGTATGGTTTGTAAATAGATTTGTTTAATAACATTCGTAAACACTCTTGCACGCCTTCAATAATACTTGGATGAGGATGCATCATATCGGCTAATTCGCGAATACCCTGATTGGTATGTATTAAATACGCAACGGCTTGTATGGCTGAACTAGCATGTTCTCCAACTGCACGCATGCCTAGTATTCTCATGCCGTTGTCATTTGTAACAATAATTTTAAAAAATCCTTTTGTCTTGCGCATTGCAATGGCGCGAGCATTAGTACTGTAATCTAACTTTACTACTTTGTGCGCTAATCCTTTTTTATTGCAATCTTGTTCACTCATCCCAACACTTGCAACTTCAGGATTTAAAAACATGATGGTAGAAATATTTTGATATGATAATGGTTTAATGGTTGGTCCAAACATTCTCACAATGGCATGTCGTGCTTCTCGCTCTCCAACGTTAACTAAAGCCATTTCGGTGGTTACATCGCCTGCTACATAAATATTGGAGATGTTTGTTTGAGTATCATCGTCCCAAATACTTCCACGATCGTTTAATTTTACACCAGCATGTTCAAGGCCTAAATTTTCAACATTGGCAATTCTACCAACAGATACTAAAGCTTTGTCAACATTAATAATTTCTGTTGAGCCATCTTTGTATTCTAATTCATATTCTACTTTACCGTTTTTGATTTCCATTCGTTTTAAAGACGAACCATGATGAATTGTGGCTCCATGCTTTTCTAAACTCTCACTAATAATTTCAGTAACATCATCGTCTTCAAAGGGTAAAATTCTATCGGCTTTATCAATTAAGTATACTTTGGTTCTTCCCATATTTGAGAAAATGGTTGCGAATTCACAACCAATAACACCTGCTCCAAGCACTACTAAACTTTCCGGAAGGTCTGTTAAATTTTTTACCCCATCACTTGTCATGATAATTTGTTCATCAATTGGAATGTGAGGTAAATAACGCGGGCGACTTCCAGTAGCAATTAATATATTGTCGGCACTTACAATTTTAGTGGTACCATCTTCTTTTTTAATGGAGATCGTATTTTTATTGACAAATGAAGCCGCTCCTTTTTCGTAAAAAAATAAATTACCTTGTTGTTTTTGTAATAAATTTAAATGCACCGTCATTTGAGTTTTTCTTTCAAAAACTGCTTCTTTTAAAGTGCTAACAATATCTTGATAGTTTACTTTATAGTCAGGAATCATTTCGCGTATAGAAGAAACTTTTTGTGATAATTCCCATAATGTTTTTGATGTTAAAACTCCATCATAAACACCTGCGCCACCAATTCGTTTTTTTTCGATCAGTAATACTTTTTTCTTAAAGTCCAAAGCGCGCATGGCACCAGCGTATCCGCTTGGTCCACCGCCAATAACTATTAAATCATAATGTTCCATATTCAATTTTTTAGAAAGCTCTATTAATGCCAACCATCCAACGGAATTGTAAGTAATCTTTTTCGGCAAATGGTAAACGGTTAACAAAGAAAGGCATGTCAAAACGAATGGTTAATGGTTTTAATCCATAAAGTGGTCCCCATTTTTGTATGCTTACTGCCACACCAACACCGGCGTCAGCAATTAATCCAGACATAACAGTTGCTTTGGCAGGCGCATTGATATTGATGGTCCCAGCGTCTCCAAATAAGTAAGGGTTAATTTTAATGGTATTATTCATTTTTTTGATATTCATAAAACTAAATAATTCTCCAAATTCAATTTCTGCACTTGCTGATGCACCTGTTGTCCCTTTGTATTGATTTACAATAAATCCATTGGCATCTTCGGCGGCTAATACATAACCAGAATAGCCTCTTAAATTTAATCCTCCACCAGCAGTAAAGTGATTAGTCATAGCGCCATATTTTCCCCACTCGGGTGGCACAAAACCATTAGAACGAGTGTACTTGTTATCCATTAAATCTTCTGGGTTAGAACCAGATGCAAATAACATGGATTCATCCGCTAACATTGTTCCAAAACCTAATTGTGCAAATACACGTGTATTTATATTTATTCTACCTAAATCATTTTTATTGATGGCGGTGTATTGTAAATTAGAATAATCATAATCTCTTGTAAATGCACTTGCTCTTGCATTTAAATTCATTGTCCCAGTTCCACGATTATAACTATAGTTATGATCTATACCTACATTTAAATAACTATTCATTTTTTGAATTTGCCATTCATTTTGATTTATTAAATACACTAAATCATTTGGTAAATCACGTACCATTGCTTTGTATTGAATGTAAATTCTATTTCTATCGTTGTTACTTTTCTTTTCAAAACCAATTAAACCACTTTCTAAACCATCTAATGATTTTAAGGTCAAGTAGATGTTTGATTTTTTTATAAACTTAGCTGTAGACGTTTTATAGTTTAATAAAAAAGAAAAGGTATTGTATTTGTTTTTGTTTGTTGTACTATCTAAAAACGCTTGTCCAAAGCCAGTACTAAACCATGCCGTTACATCAAACACATGCTTGGTATTCATGTAACCTCCGTTTAGGTGAGCACCTACTTTAATGCCATCATAACCATTGTACCATAAACTTGGGCGAGCTTTCATTTCGTAATGCTTCCAATCTAATGGATTATATATTTTTGAATCGAAGGTTAAATTTACTTTATGATGTTTTACATTGTTCATCATATCCACATCGGCTAAACGACGAGAAGGATCGATAATCACATTTTTTATTTTTGCATTTAATTGAACTTTAGCAATATAGGTTGGTTTTACTTTTCCCCAACCGATCCAACGTGGTAATACATTTGTTTTTACTGGTTTTTCGAACCACGTATTAGGAATATGATACAAATAAGCTGAGTCATTTTTGTCAATCACCGCAAAGTCAATTGGCATTTGCATATCACCTTTACGTTTAAACTTAATTAAATATTCACCTTTGTTTTTTCCGTGTTTGATACGACCAATTTTATAATCAATTTTTTTTGTGGTTTCTAACCATTGATCAAAAAACCAATTTAAATCAACACCACTGTATTGAATGACTGAGTTTCTGAAATCTTCTGGATATGGATGCGCAAATTTCCATTGATTGAAATAATGCTGCATACATTTATCAAATAACGAACGACCTAATACATACTCTAAGTTTTTTAACATAGCAGCTGTTTTGGTATACACTGCGCCGTAACCGCCACCATGACGGATGCCGCCATTGTAATCATCGCTATGCGTATTCAAAGTAACTTCTTCGCCACGAACGGTAACAGCATTCATATAGCCATTATAAATTTGGTCATCTAAAATTCTGTTTTGTTCAGTAAAACGGCGTACGTATTTACTTTTTGGTTGCTGACTTATTTTATTTGGTCCATCAATAAACTGATACGTATCAGCAGTATAAAACTGTGTGAAGCCTTCATCTAAAAATGCTCTATAAGTTTCGTTACTACCCACCATTCCAAAAAACCAATTGTGTGTCATTTCATGAACTAATAAATCGCGATAATTAGGATCGTAGCCACCATCTAACGTTAACATAGGATATTCAACACCATCTTGGGCATCGGCACAAATCATTTTAGGATAGTGGTAAGGACCAATGTTATAAGAGTTAACATCTAACACTTTTGCAATGTATTGCGGGCAAGTTTGCCAACCAGCTGCATGAGGCTCCTGAACTAATGCCACACACTTAATACCTTGCCACATTATTTCTCCAATACGGTAAGTTGGGTCGGCCGTTAATGCAAAATCGTGAACGTTAAGTGCAGAAAATTTCCAAGTTTTGTTTGTGCCATCGCGTTTAATAATAGTGCTTGGTGGTGAGTTCCATGGCTTTTTTGCAAAGTTCGAAATGTCTAAACGTTGACGTAAAGAATCTGGTAACACTTCTTTTTCGTTTTGTAAAACACCTGTAGCATCTAATACGTAATTGTTTGGCAATGTAAATTCTACATAAAAGGAACCGAAGTCGCCATAAAATTCATGATCCATATGTTGGTCTGTATCCCAGCCTTGTTTACGGTCGTAAACAGAAATACGAGGATACCAATGCACTACATCAAAATGTTTGTTGCCAAAAGCACCGTACATTTTCATGCGATTACGGATAACTTCTTTCGCATAATAGGTTTTAAAGTCTAAATCAAAGGTAATGGATTCGCCTGGTTTTAAAGGACGTTCCAAGTACACTTTCATAACGGTATTATCTAATTCTGTTTTTAATTCGGTGTTGCCATTTTTAATGCTGATTACTTCTGTTCCTTTACCCTCTTTACGGTACTTGTTAAACTTTAAATGATAATTGTTATTCTTGTATAAATCTGCTAGGTAAGAGTCTTTTGTTTGAGCATTATTGTATAAATGGAAATACACAAAGTATAAATCTTTCGGAGAATTATTCCAATAAGTCAGCTCTTCGTGTCCAGTAATGATATCTGTTGTGTCATTCAATGTTGCTTTAATGGTGTAATGCACATCTTGTTGCCAGTAGTCGGCAAAAGGTTTGCGATTTTTCCAATACAAAGGATTGGTAGTAGAACGGTAATCGATATATTCGTTTTGAGCAGTGATTTCTGAAACAGAAATGAAAGCCAATAATAGGAGTAGAAATGATTTCTTCATAGAGGTTAAATAACCCTTAAAGATAGGGATTTTATAGAAGAAAAAAAGGGGAAAATGAGCGTTTAATTTATGACTCTTATAACTACATTTCCTGTTTTTTCTCCAGTTTCAACATAAGCTGCCGCTTCAACAATTTGAGAGATTGGATAGGTTTTATCGATAATGGCTTTATATTTTCCTGCCTCAATAATATTCTTTAAGAACTCAATGTCTTTTTTACTATCAGTAGGGATTGGGAATTTCACTTTTCGATTTCTGAAAAAAGGAGTGATGAGCGCCAAAAAAATATTTTGAGAGTAGGGCCCTAATTCGCTTGAAAAATATACACCGTCGTTTATTAGGAGGTGTTTACACTTAAAAAATGTGCTTTTGCCTACAGCATCTAACACTACGTTAAATTGTTGGGTTATTTGTGTGAAATCGTTTTTTGTATAATCAATAACTTCATTGGCACCCAACGTTTTTATCAATTCAATATTTTTTGTACTGCAAACTGCTGTGATATGTTTGGCGCCATAATATTTTGCTAATTGCAATGCTGCAGAACCAATAGAACCAGAAGCGCCATTTATTAAAATTTTTGGAGAAGTTTTGAAGTCGATACATTTTACGTAATTATTGGCAAATATAAAGCCTTCGCAAACAGCTGCAGCTTCCATAAATGTCATATTATTTGGTTTGTGCCCAATAGATTTATGTTCGGGTATACATACGTACTCCGCATGAGTACTAAAGGCCATAGTATTTATTCCAAATACTTGGTCGCCAACTTTAAATGTTGTTACATTATCACCAATAGCTTCAATTTCTCCAGCAAACTCAGTTCCTAGTATTTGTTTTTTAGGTTTGAATAGACCATTAACCAATCTATTGATAAAATGGTCTGGTTTTCTAAAAGCAATATCAGTTCTATTAACAGTAGTAGCATGAATTTTCACTAATACTTCATTATGCTTAGGAATTGGCTTTGCAACTTCTTTAATTTGAAGTACGCTTGGTGGACCATACTGCGTATAGATGGAAGCTTTCATTAATGTAAATATATGGATATTAATAACTATTTCATCAACTGTAAAAACTTCTCCAATGCTTTAAAAAACATATTTTTTTTATGGATTTAAGATCAGTTTCATTTTGACTATTTGCAAACAATCGAAAGACTTGCCTACTAAAATCAATGTTTTATAATTTTTTTATTACCTATAATTTTTTCGTGATTGTATATATTCAAATAATAAATTCCGGAACTTAAATTATCGAGTTTTAAAATTAGTTCAGTACCATTTATTTTCTCTTTCTTTATTGTTTTACCTAAAATGTCAGTAATTGCAACATCATAATCGCTGTCAGAATAATTTTCTAATTTTAGTATTAATTCATCAGTAAACGGGTTGGGTGTAATTAGAATTTGTTTTTCTTCGTAATTATTTTGAATATTAGTACAAGGACTAACGCTTACAGTAATTTGAGATGTGTTTGAACAGCCGTTAGTGAAACTACCCACCACAGTATATGTTTTTGTTACAGTTGGGGTAAAGGCAGTGCCGTTTGTTATTCCAGCACTCCATGTGTATGTGTTCGCGCCACTTCCTGTTAATGTAATTTGATTACCGCTACAAACTATAGTTGAAGTTGAATTTGCTGATACTGTAGGAGATGGAATGATTTTTAAGATTAAATTAATAAGCGAATCACAACCTATATAATTTTCAGTAGTTCTTGTATAGGTTCCTGCAATTGCTAAAGTATCTGTTCCAAATAAATATGTTTTACCATAACATAAACTATCATTTTTATATGCTGTTGATTGCAGAATAGAAGAACATGTGTCTAATTTTACAGTGAAAATATCTCTTGTTCCAGATGCTATCATATTGTAAAAACCTGTTCCAGGATTAAAATCTTTAGAACCCGAAAAAGAACCAGTGCTACAAATGCTGTTTAAATAGTCTCTTATTACAGTTGAATTTATGATAGCGCCAATTTTTCTTGTCCAAATATTATTACCAAGCGAATCGATTTTTAAAATTATACCAATACTATTATTTGACCCTGAAACGAAAATGTTTTTTTGATTATCTGTTGTGATAGATAAACCAACGTCAGAATTGTTTTGCCCATTTTTATTCGCCCATTTTAGGTTACCTAAATTATTTAATTTAGCAATAAAAATATCAAAATTGCCAGCTGACGATAACGTAAATGTTGATGGACTTGGATCAAAATCACAATTGTTACTAAAGAAACTACCAGTAATGTAGGTGTTTCCGTTTTTATCAGCTATAATAGAGAAGCCTTCGTCATTACTAGAACCACCAAATCGGTTTAACCAAATGAAATTACCAGCTGTATCTATGTTTGAAATTAAAACATCATCACCTCCCGCCGATGTTATGCTGCTAGATGGAGTTGAACCGAATTTAATATTACCTTGAAAATACCCAGTAGTATAAATGTTTTTACCATCCGTTGTAATCCCTGTTCCTATTGCTGTTATAGAGTTGTTACAAGGTTGCGCCCATTTAAAATCACCATTTGAGTTTAATTTTAATATATAAATATTACCGCTACCACCAATATCTACTAAATTATTTACTCCAATATTAGGATCAAAATCTAAAGTGCCATAAAATTGCCCAGTAGAATAAACATTGCCTATAGAATCTAAACATATTGAATAACCGCAAGAGTTATTAGGTGTTGACCCAATAAAACTTTTTGCCCAAATTACATTACCTGTACCTGCTGATATTTTTGCTATGTATTTACTATCACAACTTGCACAAGTTGCATATAGGTGATATGAGCCAAAAAAAGCATCATTTCTGAATGATCCGGTAATATAAATAGAACCATTATTTTTATCCATTACAATAGCTTTTCCTTTATCATCTCCAGTTCCTCCAAAGGATTTTGCCCACACTAAGTTGCCAGATTGGTCAAGTCTGGTTAATAATATATCAGTTCCTCCTCTAGTTGTAACATTATATATGGAACTATTAGGGTCGACATCTGCAGTTGTACCATTTGATTGCAAATCACTGAGAGTATATAGATTTACGCCATCGGTAGTGATAGAATTTCCAACGTCACCTGTACCTCCAATTATTGCAGTTCCTTGCTGTTTAGCCCAATTAAATGATTGCGAATAAAAGCTGATACATATTGAAGAAATAAAAAAAGTTAATATTGTTTTCATACGCTTATAATCTTTTATTTACAGGTGTTACAGACCATCGTGCTTCTGGTTTTAAATTAAAATCTTCTTTGTACTTCATAAAGTGTAACGTCACAGTTTTAGAGCCAATACTAGTTACTCTAATTAATATCATTCCTTGTATTAATCCGTTATAACATGCTTGACTTGATACTTTTAATTTACTCCAAGCAATTGCTTCATCTTCTGTACCTTTTATTTCATATAATTCAATTTTTCCATTTGAATAGTGAACTGCCATATCTGCCCCGTTTTTCCCTTTTTCAATAGTAGAGACAAAACCGCTTTTTGTTAAAAAATAACTTTCAACTATTTTGTAGGCGTCATCACCTATATGACTACTTTTTCCTTTGCTTAAGTTAAGAGAAAATAGATTTTTAAACAATGAATTTGGTATTTTATATCTAATTGATTCCATTTGTTTTAAATACTATCTATTGTAACTTTTGTTTAACTAAAGTATGAATTATTTTGAAGTAATCCAATTATATTATATCATACTTCTATTTAGTTTTTTAAGAAATTTCTATACAAAACGATAGAATAATTTAAGTTTTCTATCTTATCTCATTGAGCTAAAATGTAAATTATTTAATTACTAAATTAGGGTTATTAAGATTTCATCAACTCTAAAAACTTCTCCAAAGCCTTTCGTTTATCAGAATCTAAGTTATAGGAAATTTTATTTTTCATATTATCTAACGCATGAATTCCTAGCGCTTGATTTGGTTTTTCTATCACAGCTTCTTCAATATGATCAACACCAAAGGCTAGCGTTTTATTGAATTCATTAATAAAACTTTCTTCTAATGGCACATTACTTACCCAACAAGCAAACACAAAAGGTAAACCGGTAAATTTTTGCCATTCTTCAGCTAAGTCGTATTGATAAGGATGAGAGGTTAATCCAAAGGTTCTATCGCCAATAATAACTGCTCCAGTTGTTCCAGAAATCTGTTTTTCAAAACCTTCTGTAGCGTTAATGAACTGAATATTTTTTTTCCAAAAATGTTTATTTAAAACTTGTACTAAAGTTACTGATGTTTTGGATTGATAATCTAATAATACATGTGTCAATTCTTCTAAAGGTTTTTCTGAAAATAATTTCACACTATCTACTTTTCCAACAGCCCCAATACAATAATCGGTGATAATTTGGTAGCTTTCTAATTCAGGCAAAATAGCCACTGGTACTAAGCCAATTTCTACTTGTTTGTTTTTTAATTTTTGAGCACACACACTAGGGATATCTGATTCTAATATTATCTGAGATAAAAAATCAGAATGATGAATACCATATAAAAAAGGCGTGGTGTTATAATAGTTAACGATGGATAAAGTGTGTTTCATGTTCTATATAACAGTTTCTTTTTGTTTTAGTTCTAAAAAACTAATAGTTGCTCCAACCACTGCTAAAGCGGGACCAAACATTAAACCAATAAAAAACGGTAACCACATAAATACGGTGTAAACTAAACCAACGCCACAAGCTAAGCCAATGTTTTTGCGAGTAAATTTTACGCTTTCTGAAATAGTCATTTTATGTCTTTCAAAATTATAGTCCAACATTGTAAAACCTATAAAGTACCAAGAAATAATCATTAATAAAGGGCCTGTAACAATAACTAATGGCGGAAAAAGGATTGTAATTATAAATCCAGTGATAATGAAAAAATATTCTAAGAGCATGTTTCTTAAACTAATTGCAATACCTCTTCCAATGTCTTTTATTAATTGCGGAAAAGTGAAAGGATAATTTTTGCCATTTGTTTTTTCTTCAACCGATTCGGATAGCAACGCAAATAGAGGGGAGAGGGCTATTAAAACTAAGTATTTGGTAAAGGTGCTGGATATAAACCAAAAGATAATTTTAAATACCCAGGTCATTATGAAACTAAAATAACCTGTTAGAAAAGGTTTAGCAAAAGATAAAATAGTACCAGAATCAGGTATTTCTTCAAAATTTAATTGGTGGTTTAGGTAGTTAGCTAATTGCGAAGCTATTTCGGCAAATACCCAAATACTGCCTATCCACATTAATAACCACAAGCCCACCGAATAGAATAAGTAAGGCCATAAACCTTTTTCAAAAAGTAAACTAAACCCTTTGAAACAATTGCCGATAGCTTTAAAAAATCCTGTAAAGAAGTTCATAGATTATTGTGCATTTGCATACAAATTTAGAAGATTTAACAACAATCGAAAAGCTTACCTTAAAAAGAATAGGTTTTACCTCATTAATCCTTTATTGCATACTATCAAGAAATCTGGACCGTTTTTAAGTATAATCAAAAAATATATAATATGAAAAATTTGAAAATCATTATGGCAATTGCAGTATGTATTGCAGCCATCAGTTTGTCGTCTTGCGAAAAAAAAGGTTGTCACCGTCCAATGGATATTAAACCTAAGCCACATTGCCATCCTCATCCTACAGATAGCACGGATGCTGAATAAATTCAAATCAAAAAGCCCGATAATTTTATCGGGCTTTTGTTTTTTTGTAACTGTTTATTTGTTAAGCCAAAGCTTGTTTCAAATCTTCAATTAAATCTTCAACATCTTCTACACCAACACTTAAGCGTAATAAGTTGTCAACTACCCCAGCTTTATCACGTTCTGCTTTTGGAATCGAAGCGTGTGTCATGGTAACAGGATGATTGATTAATGATTCTACGCCACCTAAAGATTCTGCTAATGAGAACACTTTAAAGGATGAAGCAATTTTAAAAGTATCTTCTAATGAAGAGCCTTTTAATACGATTGAAATCATACCACCAAAATCACGCATTTGTTTTTTTGCAATGTCGTGGTTAGGATGATCCGTAAAACCAGGCCAGTATATTTTTTCGATACGAGGATGTGTTTTTAAAAACTCCGCAATCTTACGTCCATTAAAACAATGGCGTTCCATACGTAAATGCAACGTTTTAATACCACGCATGACCAAAAAGCAATCCATAGGGCCAGGATTTGCTCCACAGCTATTTAATATAAAATAAATTTGCTCATGTAATTTGTCATCATTCGTTACTAATGCTCCCATAACAACGTCGCTATGTCCGCCTAAGTATTTAGTAACTGAGTGCATGACAATATCCGCACCTAAGGCTAATGGATTTTGTAAGTAAGGAGATGCAAAGGTATTATCTACTGCTAAAATCAACTTATTGGCTTTAGCTATTTTAGCGCAAGCTTCAATGTCAATAATTTGCATCGTTGGATTGGTAGGAGTTTCCGCCCAAATTAATTTTGTGTTTGCATTAATATATTTAGTGATGTTATTTGCATCTGTTAAATTAATGAAGTGGAATTTAATACCATAATTTTCATAAATTTTAGTGAACATTCGGTAAGACCCACCATATAAATCATCGCCAGTAATTACTTCGTCGCCCGGACGTAACATACGCATGACTGCATCTGTTGCTCCCATCCCAGAACTGAAGCAAACACAATGTTTACCACCCTCTAAAGCAGCAATGTTTTTTTGCAAGGCTTCGCGAGTTGGGTTTTTACCACGAGCGTATCCATATCCTTTATTAGTTCCTGGTGATTCCTGAACATAAGTAGATGTTTGAAAAATAGGTGTCATAATTGCACCAGTTGATGGATCAGGATCAGCTCCAGCGTGTATAGCTTTTGTACCGAATTTGTGTTTTGAGAAATCTGCCATAAGAAGTTAATTTTGGACGAATTTATAATAATTTACGATTGTTTTAGAGATAATTTATTAGTACTTTTAACTATCATAAATATGAAAAATCTTTTACTTTTTGCACTGTTAGTTTTTGTCGCTTTTGCCTGCAAAAAAAAGACAGAGGATCCACCTGATGTTGGATATGCTTATGCACCCGAAAATATAGGAAAGTATATCATTTATGATGTTGATTCTACTATTTATGATGATTTTTTTGGTGATACTACTTATTATAAATACCGAATTAAAGAAAAATTAGAGGAAGTTTTTACAGATAATCAAGGAAGGAAGGCAATTAAATTGGTACGCTATATCAAGAAGTATAATGATTCCGTTAGTTATGATAATATTCCTTGGGCCGTAAAAGATGTCTGGAATTACACCAAAACGGCTACTACTCTAGAGGTTGTTGAAGAGGACACTCGTTTTACGAAATTAATTTTTCCAGTAAAGGAAGATGCCACTTGGAATGGAAATGCAAATAATACATTTGGTGAATGGGAATATGAATATACGTATTCAGATAGAGCAGAAACGATAAATGGAACTGCTTTTGATAATGTATTGATGGTAACCCAAAAAGACGATAAAAATAAAAATGCAATTCACCGAGAGTATTACATTGAAAAATACGCAAAAGAAATTGGTTTAGTATACCGCGAAATAAAAGATTTGCGTTCTAGTGTTGTTATTTTAGGGGTACCTGTTGAACAAAGAATCACTAGCGGTGTTATATACAAACTAACTTACGTTTCTCATGGATATGAATAAAATTAAAACCATCATTTTTGCTTGTTTGTTATTTTCAATAACTAACGAATTATTAGCTCAGTTTCCTGGTAAATATTGGGTTAAATTTAAAGATAAAAATTTCTCTCCTTATTCAGTAGGGATTCCTAGTGCATATTTATCGGCTCGCTCTATAGCCAGAAGAGCAAATCAAGGTATAGGTACAGATATTACAGATATACCAGTAAATCAAACTTATATTAATCAGGTAAACGCAACTGGAGCTCAAGTATTTCAGCGTTCAAAATGGATGAATGCAGCTGTTGTTATTATTAATAACGCCTCCCAATTATCTGCTATCAATAGTTTAACTTGTGTTTTAAGTTCAGCACCAGTTGGTAAATACATTAAAACAAAATCAGAAGAGGAATTATCGGTGAATGCCATTACACCATCTTCCAATAAGCAAAGCTCAGTGTCTTCTTATAGTTATGGGCCGTCTTTTACTCAAGTAAATCAAATTGGTGCTGATTGTATGCACGAATTAGGTTTTAGAGGGCAGGGGATTGTAATTGCAGTAATTGATGCAGGTTTTGAAAATGTAAATACAAATCCAGTATTTGACTCGTTAAGAAATGAAGGAAGATTGCTAGGAACCAGAGATTATGTAGCGGGCAATACATCTGTAAACGAAGATTATTTACATGGAGCAAATTGTTTGTCCTTAATAGCCGGTAATACTCCAGGTCAATTGATTGGTACAGCTCCAAAATCTGAATATTGGTTAATTCGTTCGGAAGATGCAGCTACTGAAAAAATTATCGAAGAAAATAACTGGGTTGTTGCGGCCGAATTTGCGGATAGCGTTGGTGCTGATATTACAACAACCTCTTTAGGATATACTACTTTTGATAATCCTTCTCAAAATCACGTGTATGCTGATTTAAATGGAAGAACAGCTGTTGCCTCTATTGCAGCAACGATGGCGGCTCGTAAAGGGATATTTGTATTAAATGCCGCAGGTAATGAAGGTGGTGGTGCTTGGAATTATATTGGTGTTCCAGCCGATGCGGATAGTATTTGTACTGTTGGCGCGGTTAATGGTAGTGGGGTACATGCAGGTTTTAGTTCGGTTGGGCCAACATCAGATGGACGTATAAAACCTGATTTAAGTTCGATGGGCCAAAATGCTTACGTGTGTAATTCTAATGGCGCATTTAGCACAGGAAACGGAACTTCATACGCTACGCCAATTTTAGCAGGTGCTGTTGCTTGTTTGTGGCAAGCGCATCCAAACCGAACAAATATGGCAATATTACATGCGTTAAAAGTTACAGCGTCACAGTCTACAAATCCAGATAATATTTATGGATGGGGTATTCCAAATATATGCGATGCACATAATTATTTAAATTTACATAATGATGTTGGTTTGCAAGAAAGTGATGTGAATAGGTCTGTTGTAATATTTCCAAACCCAGCTCATAATCAAGTTAATTTTTCATTAAATGAGAAGATTGAAAAAGTAAAGTTAATGGATGTTCTCGGAAATGACGTCGCTTTTTCATTAACAGAGAAACAATCCAACACCTTTGAATTAGTATTTAATACGGAGATGGCGAATGGGGTTTACTTTATTTCCATTAAAACTACCGAAGGAGTAATTAATAGCAAGTTTGTAAAGGAATAAACTTTTTAGCTTTTAAAGCTAAAAACAAAACAAAGAGCATTAATTAGTTTTGAAAGCTTTGATTGAAGGAACTGTTTCATGATTTTATAGTACAAATTTATAGAGCCAAAAAAAGAGCGAGACAATGTATATCTCGCTCTTTTCGTTTAATAATATGAGAAGATTATGCTTCTGATGGAATAATATTAGGATCAACCATAATACGACCACAGTGCTCGCATACTAAAATCTTTTTATTCATACGGATATCTAATTGTTTTTGTGGTGGTATTTTGTTAAAGCAACCTCCGCAAGCATCACGCTCAACGGGCACAACAGCTAAACCATTACGAGTATTTGAACGAACTCTTCTATAAGCATTCACTAATCTTTCTTCAATACCTTCAGTAGCTTTTTCAGAAGCTTTCATCAAGTCTTTTTCTTCTTTCTCAGTTTCCGCAATAATTTCGTCTAATTCAGATTTTTTTAATTTCAAATCTTTTTTGCGCTCAGAAAAATCATGTTGAGATTTTTCTACGATTTCAGATTTTTGTTCGATTGCAAATTTGCTTTCTTTTAAACGTTTTTCAGCTAACTGAATCTCTAAATTTTGGAACTCAATTTCTTTAGAAATAGCATCATACTCACGGTTGTTACGTACTTTACCTTGTTGAGCTTCGTATTTTTTAATGTTAGCTTGAAAATCTTTTATAGCTTGAGTTTTTTCAGAAACTTGATCTTTTAACTCAGTTAATTCTTGAGTTAAATTAGCAACACGTGTCTCTAAACCAGCAACGCTATCTTCTAAATCTTGAACTTCAAGAGGTAACTCACCACGAACGGTACGGATACGATCAATTTTAGAATCGATAATTTGTAATTCATATAAAGCACGAAGTTTTCCTTCGATAGATGCATCAATTTTTTCTTTGATTTTAGCGCACATAGTTTAAAAATAATTAACTGGGTTAGTGTTTGTTTCCGTTAAATAGCTTGCAAAAGTAGGAAATTTATTTGATATAATCTCATAAAAAATTTCGGTAGTAAATTGCTCCGATTCATAATGTCCAATATCGGCTACCAAAATTTGGTTTTCAGCATCAAAAAACTCATGGTATTTAAAGTCTGAACTAATGTAAATATCTGATTTTGAATTTATTGCATTTTTTAGCAGGAAGCTTCCGCTGCCACCACACAATGCTACTTTTTTAATGTTTTTATTTGTTAAAGCGGTATGTTTAATAACTTTTACCTTGAAAATTGACTTTAAATTCGCTAAAAACTCGGTTTCGGAGATTGGTTTTTCTAATTCTCCCACCATCCCCGAACCAATATTTTGATAGCTATTTTCGAGTTGGTAAATATCATAAGCCACCTCTTCGTAAGGATGATTTTGTTTTAATGCCGAAACAATAGTTGCTTCGTTTACGGTTTCGAAAATAACTTCTAGGCGTGTTTCTTTTTCTAAACTCAATTTACCTTTTTCTCCAATAAATGGATTAGAGTTTTCGTTTCCTCTAAAACTTCCTGTTCCTTCTAAAATAAAACTGCAGCTATCGTAGTTTCCAATATTTCCGGCGCCTGCATTAAATAAGCCTTCTCTAACAACTTCTAAATGAGTTGCTGGAACAAAGGTTACTAATTTTTTTAATAAGGATTTTTTTGGTGACAAAATTTGTTGATTAATCAATCCTAATTTATCGGCTATTTTTTTATTCACACCCAATTTCACATTATCTAAATTGGTGTGACAAGCATAAATGGCAATATTGTTTTGAATGGCTTTAATAATAGTTCGCTCAATGTAATTAGTGCCATTTAATTTTTTTAAGCCACTAAAAATAATGGGATGATGAGCTATAATTAAATTACAGTTTTTTTGAATTGCTTCATCAACCACTGCTTCTATGCAATCTAAACACAATATAGCACCTGTTACTTCTTGTTCTTTATGCCCAGTTAATAAACCACAATTATCATAAGATTCTTGATAGGCTAGGGGAGCAAAGCGCTCAATTTCGGCAAGGATTGTTTTTAAAAGCATAGTTACAATTTTGTAGTGGTGTTTAAAGCATTAAATTTACACAAATTATAGTCGTACTTATTGGTATTATTAATTATTTATTCGAATGGAATTATTTGGAATTGGTTTATTAATTGTGATTGGAATAATAGGTTATTTTCAAATCAATAAAGGTAAAAGTAACCAGCTGGTTGTTGGAGAGTTTTTACCAGAATGGCGCATTGTTTTAATTGAAAAAGTAGCGTTTTACAATGGATTAAGCGCTGAAGATAAAACGTGGTTCGAATCGGATATACTTCATTTTTTAAGTCACGTGCGTATTACAGGTATTGATGTAAAAGTAGATGAAACAGATAGAATATTGGTAGCAGCTAGTGCCGTCATTCCCATTTTTGCTTTTAAAGAATGGCGATACAATAATATTACCGAAGTGTTATTATACCCTAGCAGCTTTAA
>ERZ724508.1076-NODE-1076-length-17278-cov-5.890553_pt1 | contig 17278 bp, 19 predicted proteins | sample MGYA00376041_ERZ724508 | MGnify/ENA primary metagenome ERZ724508 (study PRJEB28724, sample SAMN07190887) | wastewater metagenome | isolation source: effluent of sewage treatment plant in Hong Hong | place: USA: Christiansburg, Virginia | collected 2016-03-01 ...
GTTGGCAGTTGGTACATTGGGTCAGGGAGTTACAGGTGGTACAGTTTGATGGACATGGTCCACAAGTACCCGAAGTTGCAATCGGGTAACTGCTGTCTGGGCAAGTGCTGTAGCATCGGTCGTTGTACAAAAGATAGCCAGTGTTGCATTCAGTGCAATTGGAATTTGAACTGCATGTATTGCATGAAGAGGGGCAGACAAGGCAGCTTCCATTACTGAGGTAGTGAGAACTTGGGCAGTTGCTGTCACAAGAAGTAATGCTTGACGAACCGTTGGCGTACACATTCAGAAGAACATCGAGGCATTTCTAACAGTTTGTGCTGGTGCACGTCTTGCAACCGGATAATGTGCAGTTAGTGCAGTTACCACCATTATTTGGGTAAGTTCCAGCTGGACAGGCAGTAACGCATACCCCGTTAAACAGGAAGAACCCGTTGTTGCATACTAGACAGTTCGTGGCGTCGCAACTATTGCAGTTATTTTGAACACAGGTGATGCAGCTCAGGGCACAAGCAGTACAAGTTCTTCCTGCGTACTGGCCTGCAGGGCATTGGTCGGTACACTGGAAGCTGCTGTTGAGCATATAACCTTGCAGGCACACAGAGCATCCCGAAGAACTGCAGTTCATACAGTTGTCGCTGCATTCAACACAGCTACTCACCGGGGTATTAGTCAAGTAGGTCTGAGCTGGACAGTTGCTGTAACACTGTCCATTATACAATACGTTGGGATTTGTGCATTGGCTGCAGCCTGTTGTGGAACAGACTTGGCAGTTTGTTGGACAAGCAACACATGTTCGATTGACGACATAGTAGTTAGAAGGACAGTTGTTGACACATCCACCGTTGTGGAGTATAGTAGTTGTTGTGCAGTTGGTACAGTTGGTTACAGACGTACATGAAGTGCAGCTGGTGGAGCAGGGGAGGCAGTTGCTTGAAGCATCTGGGTATGTACCCGCAGTGCAGACCGTAACGCAAGCTCCATTAACCAAACTGAACCCGGTTTGGCATGTTGTACACAATCCAGAAGGAGGGGCACAGACTTAGCATCCACGTCCACAGGATTTGCATGTGTTGTTTGTATCGACGTACATCGGTGTCGTTGTCGGGCAATTGGTTGCACAGGTATTGTTGGTGAGCACCTTTCCAAGTGGGCATGTTGTGCAGTTGGTTATCACAATGTCGCAGGTAGCGCAACTCGCATCGCAGTCGTTGCATGTGTTGGACGGTGATGTTGCTTGGAGAGTACCACTGGGGCACATCGTATAACAAAGTCCATCGTAAAGGAAGGTTCCGGAAGCACAGAGTGTGCAACCACTTGCGGTACAAGCCTGGCAGTTGGTAGAGCAAGGAGAGCATTCAGTTCCACTGCTCAAAAGATAGCTTTGTGATGGGCAAGTGTTGTAGCAGCTACCGAGGTAAAGCTTGTAGTTAGCCAGGCATATTGTACACTGCAACGAGCTGGTGCAGACTGAGCAGTTGGCACTGCAAGGGTAGCAGGTGCTGGAATAGTAGTAAGTCTGTGGAGGGCATGAATTGACGCATGTGCCTTGGTATAAGAATTGAGGTGAAGCACAGGATAAGCAATTCGTGCTGGTACTGTTGCAAGTTAGGCATGGAGCAGAACACGGCTGGCAGTTTTGAGTAGAGCTGCTGAAGTAAGCGGAACTGTTGCAGTTGCTTGTGCATTGACCGTTAGAGAGGGTGGTGCCCGTCTTGCAAGATAAACAGTTGCTGTAGCTGCTGCCAGAGCAGGTTTGGCATGTCACATCGCAGCTCTTACAACTTTTCAGGAAGGTGTCATAGTATTGACCTGTGGCACAGGTAATGTTCGGTAGAGAACACTGCCCGCTGGTGCTTAGTACGTAGTTTGGCTGGCAAGAAGTACAGTTGCTGATGGAACTGGCGCAAGTCAGACAAGAAGTCGAACAGGCCACGCAGCTACCTGAAATAGATACATAGCCGGATGGGCAGCTGGCAACGCATTGTCCTAAGTACAGTGAATAACCTGTTGCGCACTGATTACAATTTGAACTTGTGGCGCCATTGCATGTGGAGCAACTCGGGTCGCAGGCCTGGCAAGTTCCAGAGACCATATACTTTCCGTTGGGACATGTGGTACTGCACGAAGAACCCGTGCTACTAGCCAGAAGGACATAGTTGGTCTGGCAACTTTGGCAGTTTGTAGCAGAAGTGCAGGTTGCGCATCCTACGGGGCACGGCGAACAGCCTGTAGCAGTATTGAAGTAAGTTCCGGTCGGGCAGCTGGTCAAACAGCTTCCCTGGTAGAGAATCTGTGGAGTCACACAACCGGTGCAGGTGCTTGCTGAAGAGCAGCTTGTACAATTTGTTGCGCATGGAGAGCACGAACTACCTGTTTGATACGTACCAGTGGGGCAAGTGGTGACACAACTGGTTCCCGATAGGATAAGCGGTGGCTGACAGCTGATGCAATTATTTTGAGTTGAGCAGCTCAAGCAGGAAGGGTTACAGACCAAGCACGTTCCCGACGAAGGGTAGGTACCCGTTGGACAGTTACTGATACAAGTACCTTGATACAGAATATAACTAGCCGTACAGGAAGTACAGTTTGTTGCTTGGCCAATGCATGTTCCACATGGAGAGGCGCAATTTTGGCACTTCCCTGAAAAATCAGCATAACCGGAGGGACATTGATTGACGCACAGACCAGCCTGGGACAGGTAATAGGGCGAGAAGCATTGTGTGCAAGTAAGTGTACCGGCTACAACAGCACATGTTGTGCAGTTAGTAGAGCAAGGCTGGCAGATTTCAGAGACCAAATAAGTTCCAGTAGGGCAGTTCTGTAAGCAGAGTCCGTTGTATAGAATGCTTCCAACTGGGCAAATCAAGCAGGTTGTTGCTGATGAGCACGTTAGGCAACTGGAGGGACAATTTTGACACTGCCCACTTGAGTTATACATACTTATCGGGCAAGTAGCGAGACATTGACCATTAAGTAGAATTTTCCCATTAGCGCACGAACTGCAGGTACTAGCTGATGTACAGGTTAAGCAAGTCGCATCACAATTGCTGCATCCATTTGGGCTCAAATATTGATTGGAAGCACAGTTTCCAGTACAGTTCGTCGCAACAGTCGCTAGACTATTAACACAGCTGGTGCAGTTTACGCTGTTGGTGCAAGTCAGACATTGGCTTGAACATTTGTTGCATGTACCAGTAGTGGATTATGGGTAGGTGCCAGTAGGGCAGGTTGTCAGGCACTGTCCTGCAGTTTGATAGTAGAAGAACCCACTCGAGCAGCTCTGACAGTTCGTAGCAGAAGTGCAAGTAACACAGCCAGTTGGGCAGTTAGTACAAGTTGCCAACAGGCTATATGGGTAAGTTCCTAGTGGACACTGCTGGATACATGATGTACCACTAAGATAATAGCCCGAAGAGCAGGAACTGCACTGTGTGGAAGTGGTGCATTTGAGACAGCTGGTGGCGCACAGTATGCACTGTCCTTGGAGGTTGTTGTAGTAGCCCACTGGGCATATTGACACGCAGTTAGTTCCGAGATAGAGAGAGCACACCTGGTTTTTGATGCATGTGCCATCAACTGCTGAGTAGGTATAGCCCAGAGGACAGTTAGTGATACACGAGCTGTTGAAAATGAAAGATGGTGGAATACATGAAATGCATCCAGTCGAACCTGTACATGAAGCACAGTTGTATATGCACGGGAGGCAAACATCGTTAGAAGCATACGTTCCGGTTGGGCAAGCAGTCACGCAAATTCCATTGTACATGTAATAGCTTGTTTTGCAACTTTGACATGAAGTTGTGGAGGAACAGTTGTTGCATGTTGCATCGCATGAACTACAAGTTTGGGTGGCTTGTGAGTAGAAAGTTCCCAGCGGACAACTGGAAACACACATTCCACTCACAAGTAAAAGAGGGCTGACACAGCTCAGACAGTTCTGGGCTAACTGCCCATAGCAAGTAAGGCATCCAGAGTTACATGGCATACAGCTGCCTGTCGAGACGAACGTATTGCTCGGACAGGTAGTGCAGATCCCGTTATAGAGAGACAAACCAGATGCACATTGAGTACAGGCTGTCTTGTTGCAGCTCAGGCATTGAGACGGGCAAGAGAGGCATTAGACTCCGTTAAGGTAGGTGGAGGCTGGGCAGACTGTATAGCAAACTCCTCGGTATAACACTAAGGGTGACTTGCAGGAGGTGCATTGATCGGGGTAGGAACCGTAGCAGCTAGCGCAAGCGACTGAACAGTTGCCGCAGTTGCCATCTGATAGCATATATTGGCTTGAAGGACAGGATGAATAACATTTGCCGGTGGAGTCAATGGAATAACCCGAGACACACGATGTACAGCTTGTAGCAGATGTACAGGTTAGGCACAAAGACATGCATGGAACACAGGTCATAGTGACTGATTCGTAGTAGCCATTTGGACAGTCAGTATAGCATACTCCGTTGAGCCAGTACTTCGCCAATGGGCAATTAATACAGTTGGTCGAGGTTCCTGTACATTGTGAGCAGTTGGTAGAGCAAACAACGCATTGCCCGTTACTGGAGTACATACCAGGGGGACATGCCAAGACGCAAGCACCTGCAAACAATAAGTATGGCGATGTACATAATTGACAACCAGTTGTTGTGCAGGTAGTACAAAACGTAGGGCATTAAATGCACTGAAGTGTCGTAACTTGAGCGTAATAGTTCTGCGGGCATGTTGTCTGGCAGGTTTGGGTCGTCGGGTCCAAATACTTTCCCGGTGGGCAGGTCAAGCAACTTGTTGGGGTCGAGCAAGTAGCACAGCTAGCTGGACAGGCCTGACATATTCCATTCAACGGATAGTAACCGTTCGGACATGATTGAGTACATTCTCCGAAGCCTAGTGTGAGTCCTGTTTGGCATTGGTTGCAGTCAGCTATGCTCGTACATACCATACATCCAACCTTACATGGCAAACATGTTCCAGTAGACATGAAGGTCCCCGCAGGACATACTGACTGGCATTGCCCATTGTACAATACCTGACTGGTAGTTTGACAGCTGGTGCATTATGTGGTTGAACGACAAGTTGCACAACTGGGATCGCACGCCTTGCAGGTTCCAGTTACTAAATCGGCAAATGTAGCCGACGGACATGTTTTTGAGCATTTTCCATCCCATAAATAGAGACCGCTAGCGCATTGCACACAACTGGAACCACTAAACGACACACAGGTTGGATCAGTTTGACAGGTATTAGTTGTAGAGTTGAATAGGTACTGTGGAGGGCAGCTAATCGTACAGGCTCCATTTAAGAGGATATAACTGCTAGCACATTGTTGGCAGGAGACCGCGCTTGTGCATGTGACGCATGGGGGTACACAAGGGTAGCATACTCCACTCAGTCCATACAGTCCAGACGGACAACTATCTACACAGCTCGTCCCACTCAAAAATTTTGGTGAGACACAGCTAATACAGTTTGTTGAGCTAAAACTGTAGCATGTAGCACAGGGGTTCGTGCAGGCTGTTGAATTAGTACAATAGCCTGCTGTAGTGAGAGCATAACCAGAAGCGCATTGAGTGCAGGTAGCCCAATTGGTGCAGTTGTAACAGCCCGGTGGACATCTCAAGCAGGTCTGATTGGTAGCCTATCGGTAAAATCCCAATGGGCAGTAGATGACGCAACTACCATTGTTCAGGTAGAAACCGGTTGGGCACGAAGTGCAGTCAGTTGGATACTTGTTGACGCAACTCGTACAGGTACCGTCACATGGAAGGCAGCTTTGACTGGTTGTATTGCGGTACATACCCTTAGGACAGTTGACAGTGCAAATACCGCTATAAAGGAAGTATGGGGATACACACACCAGACAGTTTGTGAAAGTTTGGCAGTTTTGGCAGTTTACCGAACAAGCTGAGCACTGACCATTATTCAAGTATGTTCCGGTTGGGCATGTTTGGATACAGTTGCCATTAACCAAGACTAACCCGGTTACACAGGAGAGACAGTTGGAAGTGCCTCCGCAAGTCAAGCATGGTGCAATACAGTTGAGGCACTGTCCATTCGATTCGTAGCTTCCTAGTGGGCATTTGGTGGTGCATTGGTTGTCCTGCGAAAGTAAGTAGCCAGTAATGCAATCTGTGCAGTATGTACTGTTGAAACATTTTGAGCAGGAAGATGGACACGGTGTACATTTTCCAGCCAGCAGGTAGGTGTTTGAGGGACAGCTGTCAACACAGTTCATATTGAATAGGTGTGGTACTGCTGAATTTTGTGTACAAGCTGTGCATTGGTTGGGATTGGGGCCGATACACTGAGCACAGCTGGGATCGCAAGGTTCGCAACTGCTGCCAACTTGGAACGTATTCAATGGGCAGATACTTACGCATATTCCATTGTAAATGTATCCCGAACAGCTGTTGCACTCGTTCTCTAGCGGGCCGGAACACTTGGTGCAACCATCGAAGCATGGCTCGCAGGTATGGGACACTTTGTTGAGATAGTAGTAATCAGGGCAGGAGTTGATACAGGTATTGCCTGAAATAACTTGGTTGGCATTGCAACTTGTGCAGTTTGTACTCAGAACACTACAGGTGAGACAGCTTGGATCACAAAGATTACACACTCCACTAGCAAGAGCAAAGTAGTAAGCGGGGCACGTAGTTAAGCAGGTATAGTTATCTGGCATCAGGAAAAAGCCAACCGAACATTGGATGCATTGGTTTGTGCTTGCGCATCTTACACAATTAGACGGGCACTGAATACAGCTGGAATCAGTGCTGTACATGCAGTTCGGGATTGGTGCAGTGCAATAGCGACCATCAGTAGACAGCCGCAATCCTGCTATGCAGGCAAAGCAGGTTGTCGAGTTAGTACACTGTTGGCACCCCACCAAACAGTTCTGGCACATTCCAGTTAAAGGGTCTTGGAAGTGTCCGCTGCTGCATGTAGATGTGCATGTTTTAGTAACAGGGTTTAAGTAAAAATTGCTGACGCAGCTTGTACATTCAGTTAGCGAATTACAGCTCGAGCAAGGCGCGGCGCACTGTACGCACTAATAGGCTAGAGTACCATAGGTGCCCAATGGACAGAGAGATGTGCAGGCATTATTGAAGAGGTAGTAACCAGTATCGCATCCAATGCAAGTATCCCTACTCGAACAGTAAACACAATTGGTGACACAGAATCGGATACATTCCCCACTGATCCTATCGCCGAACATTCCGACTGGACAATAGGTACATTCTCCGGCAAAAAGGAAAAATGCACTTTCTGGTTTGCAACTTAGACATCTTTCCGATTCATCGCAAGTTGCACATGTTGACCTGCAAGGATTGCATTGATAGCTGCTGGTGCTGGTGAAATAGCTTGGTGGACAGTTTGAAAGGCATAAGTTTTACGATGGTTGTAGGTATGTTGGGGGTGCGCAGGTAGTGCATGTCAGATTCTCATAACAGATGAGACAGTTTAGGGGGCAGTCTTTACAGATGCGAAGGCCAGTCCAATCTGTGCTATTTACAGTTCCCGCAGGACAGATTTCGTAGCACCGATACTTATACAGGTAGAACCCGTAGTTGCAGCTATAGCATTGGAAGTCAGTTGGGCCAAAGCAGGTCTTGCAGATTGGGTTGCACAGGTCGCAGTGTGAGGTATTGTCTGCCCACTTTCCGGCTGTGCAGTTTGGTACGCAACTAGTCATATCCAGCACATAGCCCTTGAGACAGTCGTTACATTGATCGACAGTCGGACCGAAGCATTGGATGCAACTGGGTGCGCAGATGTTGCATGTCTTGATAAAATTGTCTTGATAGTCGAGGTAGGTTCCATTAGGGCATCGAATTAAGCATGCACCTTTGTAGAGATAGTAGTATAGCAAATTTGTACTAAAACTGAAGCAGCCAGTGCATTGAGATGCAGAGATACAGCTGCTACATGTTGGTGGGCATGGTGTGCAGATAAAGCTGCTGTTATCCATGAAGAACTTGGTTGGGCATGTGGGGGCGCAATTCAAAGTTCCTGGCGTTTGGAGATAAAGATTGTTGGCGCATCTTCCGCAAGCGTTGGAACTGTTGCAGGTGAGGCATGCACTGTTGCAGGCTACACAGCTACCTGATGTGAGATACATTCCGTCGGAGCAGTTTTGTTTGCAAACCAGATTGGTAAGGGTGAGTCCAGTAAGACACCCATAGCATTCACCAACAGTATTGCAGCTGGTGCAGCCTGTAGGGCAAGGAATGCATCTTCCGTTGGCGTCAGAGGTGTGCATCGAGGGACAGCTGGAAACGCATGAACTGTTATAGTAGACATAACCAGGCATACAACGTAAACAAGTACCACCAGAAGAGTAGTAGCATTCAGCGCAATTAGAAGCACAAGGAGAACATGTTTGGTTGATTGAGCTCAGATAATAACCCTGGAAGCAGTTGTACTGGCAGGTATTGTTTATGAGGAACAACATCGGTGAGAAGTAGTTGCAAGCAATACAGAAGCTGCCGCTGCTATTGAGAGTATAGTTGGCACATAGTGGACTATCCCATTCACAGGTGTTGTTGAGAGTAGGATGCTTGCCGAATTAGCAGGTGGGTACGCACTTGCCGTTACTTAGGTAGTACTGGGGGGATGTTTTGTTGACACAACGGAAACAGAGACTCTCGCGGCAACTCTAGCAGTTCGTATCGCAGGCAACACAGTTAAGGGTGATAGGTGATAGATATGTGCGAAGTGGACACGTATCAAGGCACAGCCCATTATTGTAGTGAAGCCACGGTTGGCAGACAGTACAGTTGGTGCTAGAAGTACAAGCAGTACAATTACTTGGGCACAGACTACAAACATACTTAGAGTTGGAGCTATTGAAATAGGTGCCAGCCGGGCACTTGGTGTAGCACATTCCATTGTAAATCGCCTAAGGGGATGGGCAGGTCAGACATTAGTACTCACTGGGTCCGGAACAAGTGGTGCAAGTGAGTGAACACTATTCACAGAACCCAGACATGTTGTACTTGCCTGCTGGACATGCACTAAGACATTGATAGTCGTTGAGCACTTGATATACTCCGTTGACTGTTTTACACGTCAAGCAGTTGTAAGATGAGGTGCCGAAACAAGTGCTGCAGTTGCTGCTGCAGGTAAAGTTTGTGCAATTTGCGGAGCTGTATACTGTCGTGCTTCTGCGGCTATACTTAGAGTACGTCTTTACACCGCATGGAAGATTGCAGTATCCGTTGGAAAGGATAAAGCTAAAGCTGAGTTTGTCGTTGCATTTAGTACAGTTGCTTTAGCTTGTGCAGGTCAGACAGTCACGTGAACATCGGTGGCATCTTCTATTCCCATCCGAATCAATCGCCGGATATGATCGGTTAGAGCAGGTCTACTAGCACCGCCCATGGTGTTACCAGGAGTCATCGTCACACTTGTAGCACTCTTCCTCGTCAGAGCAACCCTTACACGAAACTGGGCATTATCTGCAGCTCTTTGTGTTGTGCTCGTTGTAGTGACCGATTTCACAGCGTCTTACGCACTGTCCAGTAGAATTGAGGTAAGCACCATCAACACATTCGATGCAGGTGGAGTATGTGATGCATCGAAGGCAGTTCGTTATCAGGTACTGGCATGGCAGGCAGCTTGAGTTGTACATAACTGCAAGTGAGTCTCTTTCGCATTTTGGCAGGCACTGGCTTAAGTAGTAGTTGTTGCGGGATGTGTCACATACGCAAGCGTTGCTGGCATTGAGTATGTAGTTGGCTGCGCAGCTTAAGCACGAGAACGGTGAGCTGGAGTTGCAAGTGAGACAATTAGGTGCACACTGCCCCACAACAATCAAGAGATTTTTGAATCCCCAGAACATATAGGGTGATATGTTAGAACTTGGCAAGTTGTAGTAGTTCGTGTGGATACGAAGCTTGACCATTGACGTATTGTGGCTGAAGGTGACGTTCATAATGCCCAGAGAGTCGCTATAATTATTGTACTTACACATATCGGTCTTGAATCGCGTATTGTCGAATGTTTGGTTCTGCAGGGGCACAGTCTTAACGATATTCGACTAATCGTAGTTACAGCTACCATCCATAGCGAGATAGAGGGTATCATTCCTCCAATCGTCCATGGCAATAAAGTCGAAACGCACCCGCATCCATTGGTGACGAGGCAGGCCGTAGAACGACTTGGTTATGGTACCGTTGTAAGCAAATTGAGTACCACCGAAAACTGTTTCATTGAGCGCAGCGCAGGTGGTGAAGTAATTCAGGAATGTTGAGGTTGCAGGCATACTCTTTGGAATGTAACCGTAAACCTGTGCCTTTGTTAAATGACTGTTAGTGACTTCTTCCACAATGCGATAGGAGTAAGGTGTGGCGATCTCACATTGCTTGCTCGTTGAATTCCAAACGAAGTCTTCAAGACATTCATTGCAAGTTGTTAGGTTGCTGCAGTTCTTGCAACGGATGTCGCAAAAGTCGCAGAGTTGGGTGGTGGAGTTGAAGTATAGTCCAACAGGGCAACTGCATGCCCCGTCAACTGGATCTGTTACATTGCTGGCTGCCGCAAAACTGATGTAGCAATAACCACAGACGGCTGGGTCTGCGTCGCAGCCACATAGCACCGGACAGGACTGGCTGCTGCCCATCACTATGAGCATGAACAGCAACAGCCACATGAGAACTTTTGGTTGCTGAGTTACCATAAGAAATATTATAGCCATTGGTTGTGGGAAGTTTAAAACTACGGGTGTGGATAGGCTCAGTTTCTATACGGAGAGCAATCTTCAGTGAGTGGTATTATTCTAGAAGCCTCGGAGGTTGTTGACACCTTTGATTTATAAGAGTTGGAAGTTTAGCCAGAGTAACGCCATCAACCCAAGCTACTCTCAGAGTAGCATGCCCGTTAGTGACTGGGAATGAATAGAGAACAATTGCGTAAACTCACAAATTCCGAAAAGGCTACCACCAAGTGGAGCAGTCGTTTGGAGGCTTGCTGCCATACGTGATTGTGATGCACTTGACTTCCATACTTACTATGGGAATAAGCGCCTGCTGGTAAATATTAATATGCATTTTAACTGAGAAGAGGACGGCAGACAGAACCATCATCAGCTAAAGATCCGATGACCAGTTTCGCAACATTGTACACTTACTGCGTTTCCCGGATTTCTCCGCAGCCAACCTCTGAGCGAAAAGAATACGTTCCACGTTCAAATTAATTATGCGGAGAAACAGTAGAGAACCAACAACGAGTTGATAACGTAGTCATCCTACAACACCATGATCAGAGGTTCCAGTCAATTGGCGTCTTTCCAATGCCCTGTAAGATTTTGTTGCATTCCGCAAAATGACGTGAACCTGAGAAGCCTGCATTCACTGACAGTGGCGATGGGTGAGATGTCTTCAGAATGTGGTGCCTATGCTTTACTAATGATGTACTTCTTGGTATCCACAGCTTTGGCTTTGTCCTGGGCGGGTTTGCCCCACAGCAGGAATACGACATCCTTGCATTGCTCGTTGATCAGTTTGATCACCTCATCGGTGAACTTCTGCCAGCCGCACTTGGCGTGGGAGTTGGGTTTGCTATCCTCGACAGTGAGAGATGCGTTTAGAAGGAACACTCCCTGCTCAGCCCATTTGGTGAGGTCGCCATGATTTGGCGCTTTGAACCCTAGGGATTTATCAGCCTCAAGATTCTTGTAGATGTTTTTCAGAGAAGGTGGTGGTGGCACCGGCTTCAGCACACTGAAGCATAATCCGTGAGCTTGGTTGGGCTGGTGGTAAGGGTCTTGACCAACGATGACCACTTTAAGCTTTTCAATTGGTGTGAGTCGGAAAGCATTGAAGATATCGTCCATCTTTGGGTACACCTGCATTACTCAGCTCGTACCTTTTTGGTTGCATACTCTCCTTTGATAAAAGTGTAGATGTCCTGAAACGTCTTGCTCTTGACGAACTTGTCGAGGGGCGTGCGCCAACTACCCAACCCATCAGCGAACTCGTTGAATGGTTCGAGGTCCTTGGCAACCTTAGCATTGTCAGTTTAGGGAGTCTTGTCGAGACTTGCCTTGCCTGGTGACTTGCCTTTCAGATACTTCTCCATACGAATTATTAAACATCAAAGTAGGCGGGAGTGCTGACTTCTCAGTGTACTCGCTTACGGATTCGTGGGTTCTGCAGAGCAAGGATCTACGCTGAGCGTGTACTGAGGAGTTTTTCGATGGACATTTACTAAGTAAATCTGAATTGTACGTTTCTGAAGCAGTCTGTTAAGAGCTGGCATAAGTCCATGAGCTTCCTATCCCTTTCGGAACCACCCCAATTAAGTACTATTCCGTTGCTGGGAGTCGGTGAATAGTTGAGGTTGGTACTATCCAGGATCAGAATGTGGTCAAGATCACGTCCCAACAATCGCGCATCCTTAATGTACTAGGCTCCATTCTGAATTACCGGGAGGTTGTACATGCAAGCAGTGATACCGGTAAAGTTTATAGGTTGCCCTCCCATCAGCATCCACTAGTGCCAGAACTTGATCAAGCTCGTTGGGAAGGTATGGAGTCCATAGCACAATTTAGCAGTAATTTGCAATGAATTAGAGGAACTGAGAACAGTATGCTCGGAGAAACAGCTTCTGCTTCCTTTGGTAGACCAGCACATTGACCGGATCGATGATGATTGTGTACTGCTTGGTTGATTAAGGGAGAAATGGCCGGGGAGCTGTATCCAATCTTGGAAGTACATTAATGAAACCTTTCATGTGGAGATAGCATGCAAGATACTCGAACAGAAGGTAGAAGATTTATGAACTTGCATAACCACCACGCGGTAGTGTCCGAAGAAAATGACGGACTCTCACCTCAAACTCTGGATGGTAGCGGCCTACCTTGGCCTCCACAAGCATGAGTATTTCATTGTTATGCTGCATGCGTGTGAGTATCTACTCGAAGTCCACAAGCTCCTCCCCGTAGCTTTCTCGCTCAAAAGTCACTATTGCCTGCTCAAAACTTGTACGGTCCGACGTGTGAGCACCTTCAATCAAGTGTGCGAGCATGAACACTTTCGCCATGAGAATGATGTTGGCTGCTGCATGGCCGATAAGGTTGACTGCGTGTCCCTCATTCAGCGGACTGATCTAGCCGTTGATGACTTCGAGCGCGAGAAACATTACTGAGAGATTCTCCAAAGCTCTGGCAAGTTTCAGGGTTTTCTCAACACTAGGTTCCATCTGTTGGAAGAAGTCGTCGAGAAATTGCATCTCCCTACAGTTCACACAGTCCACATAGCCATAGATGGCCTTCTCGACTAGCTGTAATGACCCACGGACGCTTTTTATCAACACCATCAGACAGTCGTAGATATCCTTGAACATCCGTAAGCGTTCATGATACTGCTCAACTTCTTACTTGCTCCGGAGGGTTGCTACGCGCAACTTGCGTTTAACATATAGCCTTGGAGTCTACCGCCTTGCGGTTGACAACTCCTTCGACTGAGTGTAACGATGACTACGCTGCTCACTTTCCTGTGTACCTTTTGGGAAGTATCTTACTGTCTTCACGGGTGGCCTTTCCGGATTGTTTGCTGGTAGGCGTTGCAATATTAGTCCTTGCCTGCCTCTACCCGCATCCAACGAGACGTTGTGCTGCTTTTTCGGTACAACGTTTCTGCGTTCAGTGATGGTATCCATATACTTCGCTGGTCGCTTCACTTCGGTGCCCTCCAACGCGTCATAGCTATGCGAGAACATTTCATGAAGCTGTTTCTTTCGCTGCTCGTTCTTTTGCTTAATGGTTTCGATTTCCCGTTTGATCTGCATGATGTTTACGGGTTGATTGCGAGTTGTCTCGTTCGTAGGTTTGGAGGGTTGCGGTAGGGCCACTTCCGCCATGGATTCCACGAGGGTTAGCTACTCAGCCATATCGTGATATTTTTATTTTGTCATAACCAAATCACTCGAAGATTACTTGTGCGCGGCCGGGGTTTACATTGCTCACAGTGTCCAGCCACTTCTTGTCGGCGGTATCGACTTCTCCCACTTCAACGATCTGCATTCAATAAATAAAGTACCTTGACTTCGACTGCGAATTCCTTCGACATGTTTGGCTGGAAGTTGTGTAGCAGCTCCTGCTCATCGAACGGCATAGTTAGCTGCAGGGCATCGGTTCCGCGGATCTTGACGTCTTTCAGGACAAAGGTTCCGAACTTCATCGCGTTGCTCTTTTCCTACTTGTTTTCGATGGCCAGTTGAGAACGCCAGTCGGCTTTGGTCTCACCGTCGACGTAGGGCTGCTGTTGCAGCACCTTCAGCACTTCGATTTGGAATGGCTGGTAGTTCTTCCGGTAAACAACAGTGGCACGTGTGAACTTAAAGTCTTTTTCCTTCTTAAACTTCTTGGCCTTTGCGAAGGAGTCTCTCATTGTACTCATGAACTCGGTGATGCAGCGATCTGATTGAATGTATGAGAAGTTGATGGACTCACGCTTGAGTTCGGGGAACCGTGCCTGGAACATGTACTTGGGGTAATTGGCACGATCGACCATCTGCAGGAACTGATCGAGATAGACCACCTCTCCGAAGTGGGGACAGATAGGATAGATGACAAGTAGCTGCCACCACAGGTATTTCTCCATCAGATCTTTCCTTGGACGGTGACCAGTGCTCAATAGATAGGCATCCTTAACTGCAGTAAGTTCATAGACTGCATGCTTGACGACATCTCGATAGCGCATATCCTCATAGCTGCTTAGTGTGTTCAGCACAGTGTGATATGTTCGGTTCAGGAAAATGTTATCGAAGTACTCCAGCTCTTTGGTGGTCTCAGTTCGGTATCCATTGAATTCGTTGACGGTCTTGGCATAGAACATCTCGATTGTGGACAGTTGCAGAATTGTTGCGTTGCCAGTTTCGGATGTGAAGTTTGCATCGTCTAGGGTATCTCCGGCTGATGCACAAGTCAGTCGGGAAGCATCAGCACCGAACTATTGGCAGACATCGGATATCAGCTTGAAATTACCTGTGGACTTCGACATCTTATCACCATCGATTTGGATATAGCCGTTGCAATAGAAGCCTCGTGGCCATTTCTCAGGTTGGCCCTACCAGATAGCCGCATGGACGAATAGCGACATCGTTAGATGATTCTTGATGAGGTCCTTGCCAGAGCAGCGTAGATCCATAGGATACCAATATTCGAACGACTACCTCATTTGCTTCAGCTTGTACTCTGGAACGTGGCACTGTTTATAGTCGCGGCGTAGGAAGACGTAGTTCCATACCTCATCGGAAAGATCTGAAGCTTTGATACCCAGCAGACCGGGAGTTCGACCATTAATATCACCCTGTAGCATGTGGGCAATCGTGTAGTAGGCCATGTAGATAGTACTGTCGGACAGCGACTCGATCAAGTAGCGCTCGTCGAATGGAATCTTCGTACCAAGGCCGAAACTCCTTGAGCAGCCCCATTCGTGGATCCAGTCGACTGTTAGTTCGAATTCTTTGTGTACGTTGGGGGTGTTGGTCTTGAAATTCTTCAGATGGTCCCGAACTGCCTGCTTCCACTTTTCATCAGCATAGTTCAGATACCATTGGTCAATAAAGCTCACGACACAGTCTTCGCCAGATCTAGCAACAACTTTTTCTGCGGGTTCGTAGTATGTGGCTGCCTCTCCTGTCTCTAGCAGGTCCTTCTTCACCAGATCCTTAGCATCCTTTACGATAGCTCCAACATATTTTCCCACCAACATCTTTCCTTCATAAAACCCTTTCTTGTAGCATAGATCTTTGGCTTGAGCCAGCAGTGCTTTATCGTTCTGTCCCTTGATCTTTAGATCTTCGCATGCCTTCAAAGCTGACAGATTGCCGAAGCCTGGGATATTGATTATTTCGACTGGGTCGAAGGCAACCATTTCGTCAGTGATGCCGAATTTCTCTCTCAGGGGTTTCTTATTTTTTAGGTCGCTTAGGGCTGCCCAATCGTCGGGAGCATCACTGGGTACACTGGTAACGACACCTGTTCCCTTATCCATGCTGATTGTCATCATCGGTAGCGAGTAGACCTTTTCGTACTTTGACAGAGGCGCCTTCAGAGGCAGTCCCAGAATATCTTGGCCTTTGAAAGTGGCTAGTTTCTTAACTTCTCCTTCTTCGTGGGTGAGCCCTTGGAATGCCATATTCCTGGCGGAACGGTCGCTACAGATGTACACTTCACCATTCTTCATTTCGAATGCTCCGTACTCACCCTCTGGCAGTAGGTAACAGTTTGTTTGCCCATACATAGTCTCAGGTCGCAGAGTGGCAGCAACCAGGAACACTCTCTTGCCTTCCAGCTTCTCCTTCATGATGGCATTCTGCTCGATAACTTCGATTTTAATCAGGGTGTATTCTTGCGGGACAACTCCCTCACCTTCAGCTCTATCATGATCTGCGCACATTTGCTTATCTTTAGGTGAAAAGATTGAAGGTCTCCGACCAAATTTTAGGTACCCTCGCTCCTTTAGGGTGTTGAATTGCCAGCGGATGAACGAATCGTAGTAGGGGTTTAGGCTGGTGGTGATGAACGATCTGTCGAAATCGACGTAGACTCCGAATTTCTTTAGGTCGTCTCGACCGATTGGAGGGAAGTAGTAGCACCACTCTTCTGGCTTCTCAAACTTACGGATGATCTCTTGGCCAATACCCATCTGTGCGAGAATTTAGTACTGAGACTGTTTTCCCTTCTTGATATAGTCAGCTAACACCTCCTTTGGCAGATCCTGAGGTACTCCATACAGTTCGATCTCCCTTCGCAGTTTCTATGCTGCTGCGCAGATTGGCATGCCTACAGCTAGCATCAACAGTACCTGTGCAGTGGAATCCAAACGGGAACAGCACGTTGAAGCCGTTCAGAGCCTTGTACCGGGCATTGAAGTCGCACTTGGTGAGGGAGAAGCCGTGCCCCAGGTGTAGTCTTCCATTCATGTAGGGGTAGGGGAAAGTCTCGAAGTACTTAGGACGTGTATGATCGACTTCGGCGTGGAAGACGTTCTCACGACGCCATAGGTACTGAGCTCGTGATTCGAGTTCGATCAGTCGGTCGCGCCGTGCGGTGTTTTTCTTGGGCTCCATGTGTGCAAAATACTTTTGAATTAAATGTCGTAGGCGCATAATATCCAATTCTTTTACGATGCGAGAATTACCAATATAGTTCACAGGGTCGTAGAGTTTTAATGGCCGGGAGAGTAGCGTACTCTGTGGAACAGACTCAGATTTGATTAATTAAGGCTTTCCTCCACAAGTTTTTACTTGCCTTTAATCCTAGGGGTTGGGGTTGGGGTTGGGG